>ERZ1740065.977-NODE-977-length-16545-cov-11.611098_pt1 | contig 16545 bp, 7 predicted proteins | sample MGYA00581738_ERZ1740065 | MGnify/ENA primary metagenome ERZ1740065 (study PRJEB43018, sample SAMN04849749) | marine metagenome | isolation source: floating plastic debris | place: Pacific Ocean | collected 2008-09-01 | study: EMG produced TPA metagenomics assembly...
ACGAGTTTTTCCACGCAACTTTTTTCCAATTCTAAAGTATCAGGTGAAGCATCAGGACCAATGCATGGAATACTGTGTGGGGTACTTTTAGAGTATGTTGTTATGTTCGGGCCTTCTGATTGGATGATTTTCTACCATTAAAAACTCTGTGTATTTTTGCAACTTTGAGCTACAGTAGCAGCACAGCATCGTCAACCTTGCCTGTTTAAAGAGTTTTATCCAAAAAATTTGGCTGTTGTCATGCAAGTGCGGCTATATACCCTGAAGTGATGAATAAAGTAGGCTGCGATAACATTACACTACATTACTCAAAATTTTAAATGGCACCATGTGTCATGAATACTCCAAGAGCAGTCCCTGCATCATTCACTGCGATTGATTACATAACTCGACTAGATTCCTTCACTTTCTATGTAGAGTTTTTGTCATTACCCCATCATACCGCAAACACTTTTTTTGCGCTCAAGTGGCTTTTTTACAATAATGACTCGGTTTACGGATCACGTCATCATATTCTTTATACAACGAGATTTGATTTTCTTTGTTTCAGCTTTTAACAATAAATATGGTTAATGTTGAGATAATAGCAATGCTTCAAATAGAAAGTCAGCTGCTCTCTCATTCATGCATAGTATATATACATAATATGTATATGGAAAGCAAGTGTCAGGCTGTAATATTATTACAACCTCATACTTGCTCTTCACATTGTATAACAAACCACCTACCCTTGCACTAGCGTAAACTGCTACATGCTACCTTACTGGTAAGACACTAACATGGTGGACATAATATCAGACATCATAAATTTTGTTGATGCCCACCGATTATATGTAGCTTGCACAAGTTCTAACGAACCGGCACTCAACTGCGTCTGTGCAAACCTCGTAAGCTCCACATAACATTAAACTTCAAGTGTCTCGGTATCGGGTGAGAGCAATGAGCCCATCAGCTAAGTATTAGTCATGTTCTTATACCGACACTAGTGATCCCACTTGGTTGTGTCGTCAATACGTCCTCCCCAGTAATGGTGCTTCAATCATGTCATGTAGACATCGGACAGCATTTTAAAGATTGGACTCCGAGGTGCAAAGTGTCATAGAAATGATGTAATCAATTTTTTTCAGGTAAAATTATATGAACAGTCCTCTTTCATGGTTAGTACTCATGGGGCATAGATCCAACACTTAACGTTATCAACAATCAAGCTCCACTCACCACAGGTAGTTCACTGTTCCCCTGGTGCCTTAATACCTGATAGTCTTCTGCGAGATTGATGACGGTGCGACTGCATCCGTTCAATAAGAGTGAATGATAGGATCATGCGATCGCAAGGTCATAAGGTCACTATAATCAACCAATGAGTGGACCTGTAGTGGTTATGCGAGTATAAATGCAACCGATCAGAAGTTGACAAGTTCATTTTGGCACTGGCCTCATGCAAACAGAGAGCAGCTGTCACCAGACTCGCCAACTCACACTCTCTTTCATAGTGGTACTCTCAGTACGGTTTCCTGTCGTTGTACTGTGATTGTGCTGTCCTATCAGTAGGTTACTAGTTGTGATGCGCTATGCTATAAACAGGATAGTGCTGCCAGAGACGTCATCAACCATTGAATTTTGATGTTGTGAACACATGCTGTAATAAAACAAGAGTGAATTCTGATACAGTAAACATACATTCTGATGCACGGATCATGAATGTGCACCGCTTCCTGCTGCACAAATAATTAATAGTACGGATAATTGCAAGGATAAAAACAGGCGACTCCCTTCCCTCTTATATATAGAGAGATATCATCAGGTCTGGTGAAATAAAGCTACGCGCACACTAGGCAGATGCCTAGCGGTCATAATGGCAGAAGAAAAATACTCTGCTGGTTGCCCAAGTGTTCACACTTATCAAACTGTATCGGTGGTATAACATAGGAGCTCTGTCCATGAGCAGGTTATCTTCATATTTGGAGTATAAATAAGTACCGTATGGCACCTGCTTTGTGTCAACAATGATGAAAGCCATTGAGACCTATGGATCATTACATTGGCTACCCAAGATTATGATATCTGCATTAGAGTATGATTTAAAATGCATAACAAAAAGCCAGAACAACAACCTATGGAGCCAGCTGTATCAATACTATGTGAATACATATTCCTGGATGTGAAAAACCGCATACATCAAGGCACCAGTTATGCACTCGCGTACTTGGTCACGCGCAATTTCAGCATCGATCAAAGGCATCTGAACGGCTGACCGACAGGCAACATAACTGGCCAATGCATTGTGCACATAAAGCCACTCGCCACCTCTAACTAAATCGGGAGCAAATTCGGCCTAGTGGGAAAGCAGCTTCACCAATCTGAGTTCACATGATCTCATGCAGTGTTCAATATGAGTCAGCTTACAGCTCGCAGTAGCTCCATGCTTATCTCTCTATATCATCACATGGGCACCCATGGTGATAGTGGGGAACATCGCGAGGTAAAAACTAGCTGCAGCTCGACTAAGCACTACTGATGATGTTATCAATTGTTAGCGTGGCAAGAAGCTGCGTTATCTGGAGGTAAACATCCACCGAGTCTGCTTAGGTTACCGATATGTGATCACATGGTTTAATCACTGCCAGGTTACAGTATAAGTCCTGTTGCTTTTTATCTATCAGTGTCACTCAAGTATTGAGGTGCCTGGAGAAACAGTAAGCGTAAGTTGACTTTCAATCAGTGAGATTGTATTTGGCTGTGACTTTCGTTAGTTAATATCATCTGACAGGAGAGCTAGTGATGTCAATCTATTGATAAAACTGCAACGACAGTCTTCTTACATTTGGCAGATTTTATTAGCCGCTGCATGCCCACTAATACCTGTTTGAAGTACGTCACATGATAAGGGTGCACTTTTTCTGGAGAGAGTTCCTAAAATATTTTAATTCCCAATGGGCAAATGTGACATAAGAACACAACAGTCAGATAAGATAGTCATAATCATAGCAATGTTTGGCTAGAAGGCTCATCACAGGCGTCGCCGCAGCATATATCTAGGTAGACAGCAATACTTGTCAGTTTTTTGAGTGTAATCAACTGAAAGGCTTTTAAGTTGCATGGGAATCCCAATGAGCGCCTATAATACCTTCTCCTGTAAAACAGGATATTTTGCATTTGTCTCTTTGTTGCGTTTTTTAGAACTTTTGCCGATAGCCAAACTTGAGCAGGTGAATGTCCCCTGTTAGATTGCTTCTCTATAAAATAGTTCGAAGTCAGCAAGAATATTCATATGGCAAGTTTTATCACAGATGACAATCATTAAACTGTCCTCTTTTACACTATTTCTATTAAATTCAAGTGAGAATTACCTTCACTGTTTCCAACTCTACGATTTCCAGCATGAGCGAGAGTGAGCGGGAGTGTGCGCGTAGTTGGAATTTCCAGTCATCTCCATGATGTTCACATTTTCACACTCAGCTAATTGGAGGAAGGTTGATTTTATGAGCAAAAAATGAGTTCATAAGCTCCATGTAAGAGGTTAATTGTTTGTATACTCACCGGCTGTCAGGTAGAAGTTTCCGTGTAGAACAATTAGAATTGCTAGGAAACAGAAAATGCACAATTTGCCTGCTGTATTTAATTGTCACTGAAAGTGTATTCAAACATATTTTTCCTGATACTTATTCAGTAGTGTTGCTGACTTTCCATATGACCTGCGCTAGTTCTAAATAAATAATGTGATGAACTGGCCGTAAGAACTTGGAAAGCCGATTGGCCATTTTTTGGACTTTTATGCGGTATTGATGCAGCTGTATATAAATAGCTAATTAGGATTGCATATTTTCGAGGAACTTGATAGCCCATCAAAAAGCACTTCACTGAAAGTGACGCTTAAAAGTTCAAACATGTTGAAAGTAGCCCTCAGCAGTCCAAGTTGACGTTTGCAAGCTAAAATTAGAAATGAAATTGTCGCGAGCGTGACTACCTCTTGAAAATGAGTCTAGAGTGGACTAGCCTTAACATTACACAAGAACGTAGCCTAAAAAAATGCGTATAACAGAAGTGTCATGGTGTAGATTATCAAATCTTGTGGCAGTTTTTTTGCAGTAGCAGAGCTGTCACAGCTGTACCAGGTGTAGGTCGTTATCAGGCCATCAAGCTGTGAGACAGCGGCGCTGGCGTATCACACTATACATGTCTGTGTACTGCCTACCTGCCAAAGGTTACTTAGTGCGCATCACCTGATTACACAACGTGTATGCGTACCGCATATGTCTCCACACGATAAGAGTTTCACTCCCCCTCTGCTTGGCTGTGAAAGTAAAATCAACTTGGCGATACTCGATAGATTACTATATAGATTTTATTTGCCTCTATCAATACAGACACGGTCACGTGAGAGGGGGAGCGTTGACCTTGCATCTACCTCCCCATCGCGCACTCCAATGTGTACCGGGGAAACAATTCATAATATATCACTATTATTGACTCCTTGGTAATTATAACCTGGTCAGAGAATGCTTAACTTCAATGGGGATATGTTGGGGATGGGTTTTTCAAGTTATCTGATTTATGTTAAAGTATTGTTAACCAGAATGCACTTTTACTGTCCAACACCTGCCTCTAGCCACCTACAGCAAAAGTCTTCAGTGAAATTACTGATGGTGTAAGCAGTCTTTCGCTGAGGGAGATTTGCATCGCAAACTCGTCCGCCATATTATTATGAACATTGCGCTGGACGTTGGCTAATCTGAACCTTCGTACAGGCAAAGATGAGATTGTTCGCAACGCTTTTACTCTGAACGCAACTAAGTGTACAACAAAGTGGTAGCACTCAATTTTAAACAGTTTCCTAGAGCTGACAGTCAGCATCAGTGTTCACAGTCATATTTCAGTGACAGGTTTGACGTGAATGCGCTCATATGATTACTGTAAAAGTGGAATCGTTGGCAATTAGAATTATTTAATCTTTTTCCAAACTGAGCATCATAGTGAGAAAAAGTTTTAGCACTTCTGGATGGAGTTCAGTTCAAGAATAGAGTGGAGATATCTCACAAACAAAAATAATCAGCATCTTTGAAGTCATAAACATGCCTACGATCATCAGAGTTTTTTATTAACTTTGGGATGATAACTCCGCAAAGTTATCATGATGTGACAACTTCTATGAAAGCTTGGTTGTACTCATCATCAGTTTCATTCAAAACGCTCTATTCGCTAAGTGTCTTTCCACGCAAAAATTTTTCACTTGTACAGTATCAGGTGAAGCATCAATACCAGTTTGCACAGAATACCGTATGGAGTACTTTTAGAGTATTCTTTTATGTTCAGGCCTTCCAACTGGATGATTTTTTACCTATTTAATCGCCGTATAATCTTGAGCTACACTAATGGCACACCATCGGTGACCTTGCCAGTGTAGAGCATGATAATTAACTAGATTAGAATCATCTTCACTGCAACAGTGCTTTCCTTTAATCATCAATACTTAGTTCACTAACTTATTGCAGGACAGAAACTGGGTGAATTGAATTGCGACAAATTGCCGGAAACTGCACTGAGTGTCGACTTGCGTGGAAATCAGCTGGCCGTTGTATGTGAGGGAAGCAAGTGCGGTTATATACCGTAGTGATGACTATAGGATTGAAATGCTCCGACAACATTACAGAGTTTTATAGTCAAAGTTTTTGTGGCACCATTTGTCATGAATACTCCCCAATCAGTGCACGTATCATTGATTGTTATGGATCACACAATTCAACTAGATTATTTCACTTCCTATGTAGAGTTTTTTCCATTACCCCATAATATCGCAAACACTCTCCTTCTCCAATTGATAATTTTCCTTAATTGTCTAAATTTTACCTCTGCTGACATAATCAATAAAAAGGCGGCTTTTTGAATCGGTCAGAAATTCAAAATAAAGTTAAAAAACTGAGCAGAATATCCAATACGTTACCCATTTCGCAGAGGCCGAACATGCCTTTGCTAAAACGTCAATATCTAGAGAAATAATAAATCTAGAACATTGGGACAAAGCTCATTCTGGAGAGGAGGAACAGTTGCATTTAATGCCCATGTAAAAAGGAAACTACAAAAGCTGCCTTTTCATCAATTATGACAGCACAGGTCACAAATATGATTTGGGCTCTCCAAGTGGTTTCTTGCGCTCAAGCGGTTTTCTTACCATAATGACTTGGTTTACGGATCATGTCATCATATTCTTCATACAAAGATATTTAATTTCTTTGTTACAGGTTTTAACAATAAACATGGTTAATGCTGAGATAATAGCGATGTTTCCAATGCAAAGTCAACTGCTCTCTTATCCATTCGTAGCATGTACACATATTAGGTGGACATCATAAACATATCAGGCATCATAAATTTTGTTGATGCTCACTGATTATATATAGCTTTCACAAGTTCTAACGAACCGGCACTCAACTGCGTCTGTGCAAACCTCGTAAGCTCCACATAACATTAACCTTCAAGTGTCTAGGTATCCGGTAAGAGTGATGACTCAATCAGCTAAGTATCAGTGATGAGATTTCTTATACAGATACTAGTTAACCGACTTGATTGTGTCGTGAATACATCCTCTCCAGTAATGGTGCTTCAATGATGTCACGTAGACATCAAACAGCATTTTAGAGATTGGATTCCGAGCTGCCAAGTGCCATATAAATCAATAAATGGTGACATCACTTTTTTTCAGGTCTAATTATATAAAAAGTCCCGTTTATGGTTTTTACCCATGGGGCATAGATCCAACATTTAACGTTATCAACAATCAAGCTCCATTCACCACGGGTAGCTCGCTGTTTGCAAGGCGCCTCAATACCTGATAGACTGCCGCAAGATTGACGACAGCGAGACTGGACTCATTCAATAAGAGCTAATGATGGTATAATGTGATCATGAGCTCATAGGGTCACTAGACTCAGCCATTGGGTGGACCTGGAATGGTCGTGAAAGTATAAAAGACGACCAATCAGAAGTTGACAAGTTCATTTTGGCACTGGTCTCATGCAAACAGAAAGCAGCTGTCAGCAGACTTGCCAACTCATACTCTCTTTCATAGCCGTGCGCTCAGTACACTTTCCAAATGCTAGTATACTTTCTTGTGGCTGTGCTGTGACTACGCTGTCCTATCAGTCAGTTACGAGTTGTGATGTTCTATGCTATAAATAGGATAGTGCTGCCAGAGATGTTATTGTCAACCATTGAATTTGTGATGTTGTGAACATACGTTCTAATACAGCAAGAGTGAATTCTGCTACACCGACCCTGCATTGTGTGATACATTGCACAATATACTGTGGATACTAAATACTCTAAAGGATAAATGATTATGTGTCTGCTTCAAACTTAATATCGACATCGCAAGTAACCATTGTGCTTCATAGGATTGAGAACAAAACCGTTGCAGTGCCTCATATGGTTACTTCATTAGCTTCAAGAACTAGAGTTCACACTACAACGCTATCAGTTTGGCCAAAAACCGGTTTAGATTGATATTTCATATGCCAATCTCCGTATTTTGCATGAAGGCAGCTTTTTCTGGCGTTCTGAAAGCAATTTTGCTTCTGCGAGAAAATTTAAATTCACCGGCCTCTAAAGATCTAGATCTCCGCAGGACAAGCTAGTTTCATGTTTCAAAAATGCATCATTTATTCATTCAGACATGACCAGTGATTTCTGAATAACAAACATTAACAATTCCTGACAGGAAAACAAGAAACTGCAGCACAAGTTGTACAGTACTTTAGTAACAATGGGATCAAAATAGGTATGTAGAATTGACTAAAATGCACTTCCACAAGATAATAAAAGTGTAAAAAATATCAACTAAAGAGATGAATCTTTATGGAAGCAAGTGGGAACAAATCCTAGTTCCTCGGGCGAGTATTACTTACACTCATTAATAGTAATCAGAGTTACATAAAAGACAGAAAATCCTTGTTGCACATCAATTAGCCGGCATTACTAATTAGCTGATGGAGTATGTGATCGGAAGTTCATCAGGAGATTGTCTTAGGGTATTTTCTGAGGGATTTCCTGGGGAAATTCTGCAGAACTGCTTAAAAACCACTGACCTAACACTTGTCGATAATGATACCATGATGATACTGAGTAGAGTCATGATTAAGAATAGGTATGACAAGACTATAGTTGCAAATTTTTAGTAAGACTCGAAATTTGACAATCAAAGCAGCCAGTTATTAAATTGGCAACAGTTAGTGGTAGAGGTACAATATCCTGCTTTCCATCAGGTCTTTGAGCTCGTGCAACCACAGACTCAAAGTAAAGCAGCATAAGGAAACCTTGGCTCCTCAGCGTAGCGCATAGAGCTGCACTAGATTCTTATGCATGTAGACGACAGCCATCTGATTCCCCTTCAAGCCGACACCACATGCTAACTTCGGTAAAGCGCCGGAGTGTAGTTCCCCGAGTTTCTTTCCTGTAACACATAGCTGGTTGCAACTAAGGTATTTAGAAAGTCAAGAGTATGAATAATGAAGAGCTTAATTCAATCACTTAATCCTATCATGAATCCGTTCCACTACACAGCTGGTCAGAAGTTGCGCAAGAAAGGTGGGCTTTTAACGAGAAAGATTAGTTGACATTTTTGCTTGCGTTATGCTCGCTCACAGGTCACCCACAACAACGAAGATGACGCTTCCCGCTGCACGAACGTGCCTATCATCTCAAACAGGTCTTGCAGTACAACAATTGCTAGGAGTTTGAACAGTGTTTCTGAATACCAACTACCGCTGTCATATTAGCTACTGATTATTTACCAAAAGGCAGAACTCGACCCCTGTCATTCTTCCGTTGATACATGTGCATCAGCTCATGCAGGGATATGCGCGCATGAATGGGAATGTGCTGAAGTAGGTGCTGATGTGCGGAAGTGCACGTTGATGCGCATGGGAGTGGGCGTGAGTGTGCTCGAAGATCGACAGGACAATGACGAAAACTGAATTGGCTCTTAACAGGATAAGGAAAAGTAGGAACAAGGGCTTTTGTCATTCTCCCGTTGATACGCATGTATGCAATGCTTGGGCACGCTTGCGTGAATGAGAGTGGACACATGTGTGAGAGTGTACGCAAACATCAACATGAGAGTGACAAGAACCCCAACAAGTTATGATAATCAAATCCTGTTTGTGCCTTATGCAATCCTAGTAACGCTTGGAAATACGTAGTTTCACCTCGGTAAGAGGATCGGAGAACAGATAGGCCAGCCAAGGATTGCCTATAAATTGTTAGGTACTCAGATAAACCACCCAACTTGAATCTGAGGTGGCCCCGAGGCCAAGCATTAATAGGCAGCCCCGCCAAGCTAAGAATCGCTACTGCCAAGGACGTTTTATGCACTGAGATTTAGATAATAATCAACATCATAGCGAGCATACCAGCGGGACTGATTAGTAGACTGTTTTTTCATTGTATCCGATGACGTAAATCAGACCAGAGGATGGGTTTCTGGTCACAGAGTATGCTCCATTCAGTTGATCGCATGACCATATGATTTTCACTGTCTTCAGGTCAAGGAGAACCAGGTTCTTGATTCTATTGGTTGTTCTACTGGCGGGAAAGTAATAAAGCCAATAAGAAAACAGGGGTCTAGCTATATCGCATATCAAAATTCAACATGTTGAAAGCTGATGTTTTAGCGATCCGGTGACCGCCACCGCTAGTTTCAGACCGCTAATTTCGGTGTGAGGCGTCATTGGCCCCATCGAGCATGTCAAAAGTAGCAGCTTGAAAATAGCGATAGTCTATCCTGGGCTTAGTAGTATAACTAGTACAACAATTGATAAATTGTTACCTAAGAAGATGAGAATCGGTCAGAATTAAGCAATCACGGTCTATGTCTAGATTACCTAAGTGATAAGATCCTTTCCTGGCAGTATTTACAAAGCTTCATGCTTAAACTAAACAAAAACCTACAGGGGAAAGTCGCAACTAACTTGCTATTTGTTGTGAATTAAGTTGCTGTTCTTACTCTCTGAACAAAGAATTTATGATTAAGGCCATCTTAAGATGCGTATGGCTGCCACAAAAAATCAGCGAACCATGCAGCAACGCGCCCCAGTCAGCTGGAGTACTAGCAATAGACGATAGCGAGAGTGGTAATGACTGTTCCTGATTTTCACTTTTCTATCGGTAATTACGAAACCATCGGTAAGCCCGATGGTTTCGTAAATGTTAAGTTGTGTTAAGCTGAGACGAAAGCAATCTTAAATGGGGCGAAAGCATAATGAGTGTGGACAGAAGTCAGCACAGCACCAGCGTAGCACTGGCGTATGACTCCGGTAGGCTTACCGATAGAAGAGTGAAAACTGCCGCACTAGGTATATTTTTAGCTATCTGCTTTTCTTTCTTCTGCTTTTCACCAGGTGTTAGGGTATGATAGCTTCGTTCAGCCTATTGAATGCCCCAAGCAGAACCAAATAATCCCGGTCAATCAAAGCAAATATGCTTCAAGGACAAATTACTGTGCAAAGGCCGCATACTTATAGCACAAGCCTACAGAGGACAGGTAGCCTTGAGGTGTATAGCACACCTACAAGACCAAGTGACAGCTTGCTCAGCTTGGATATTGTCTTTGTTACTCTTTCTCTGGTTTCATCGCAGTGAGGAAAAATATTGTGATAAGCAAAAACTTATATAATAAGCAAAAACCATAATTTATGTTAGAGGATGTCCACAACATTTGAAACACGAAACATAGATGGCTCGCAGTTTGGCTAATAGGGCACTTGACTCACCAGGTATTTTTCTGATTACCTCAAAAGCATTCAGCGATTGACATCGCCATTTTATCGGTCAATGATTTCAATTATTGTTATTACTTTTATTATTACTCAGAATGAGATGATAACAAAATCATCTGATCAGAACGGAGCATTTGGTGTTAGCACCCAATTACTTCCCACATTGGTCAATCATACATGTACATTTGAGAATTGGCCTTTCAGCTTTTTATACTCTCCAGTTGGAACTCATGCATCAGGACATGTGAGAGTGTGCGCTCATGAGCGAGACTGTATGGGTGTGAGTGCACATGTATATTCAGGAACTAGCGCGAAAATTGACAGAAGAATGACAAAAACCGGCTTTTCTTCTACCTCCACTGTCAGCACCAGATACAACCTCTCTGTCAGGATTGAGTCTTGAAACAGATTTTGTTACTTAAGCATCTGAGATGTGCAGCTTAAAATTTAGGCCGGAAATATTGGCAGATAACCTCAACATTTATGAGAGCTTCAATCTATAAGAAAGTAGGCACATTTTTTATTTCCTGTCAGTAGGTACGCAGTAATCATGTGCGGTGTTACACCTGTGTTACACCTGTGTTAAGCAGGTGATCCGCTGGCTTTTGTACTCACTTGTTACTCCTTAGCCGCACTTAAGCCTGCTTTAGGTTAAGTGTAACGCTGGCGTTTGTGAAACCGGTGCCTACCAACCAAAGTGTGAGAAATGCCAGTAAGCGCTGGATTGCAGAACCAAATGGTTGACAGCAGTAATGAGTCCCAATGCAGTAGCCGGCAATTATTATTTCTGTAACCATGAATTACGTGATATATTACATATTATATTACTATATTTTACTATAGTATCATAAATTACTTGCCCGACTGTTTAACAATGTATTTAGCGCCGTGATAACAATACACTGACCAAGTAAGTATATTGACAGTGTGAAGATACAATGGCCGTTCTCCGAGCTGCTTTATATCCAGAGGGAAAAAGCTAGCTATCACTGTATAAGATAGTGATCATGCTGGGAAGGAGTTGTTTCCATTGCTGACCAGTTGTTCGCTTCAACGCTCAGACATATCGCTTAGGATGCTCGTAGGAAACATGCATTTATTCTCAACTCTATGAGAGAGAGAGAGAGAGAGAGAGAGAGAGGAGCATGGGGGGAGCTCCTAGCTTACATGAGTGAATGCCTGGGTAACTCTGAAATTGCCTAATGTTGTATACTTCTGCCACTGAATGACATGCATTACTGTCTGATCATATTCCTGTGGATGTTAAGGAAGGTTATCTGGCAGAAATTCTGTTGCAGGCTAACAATTGAAAAAGGGAAGGCGAAGAGAGAACTACACCTTGGGTGGGTGCAGGGAAGGGAGTTACCACATCTTTTTTGTGCTCAATCATTTGTGTATTATTAAAATTGGGCAAGTATACAATAATATTATCGTTTATCAGTAGCTACACCTGTGATTTCACGAATGGAGCTGTCCGTCAGGTATGCAACGGATGATGTGTTCTGCTTGTCACATCTGTTGATTCATGGTTAGGGTACAACTATCACTATTTTATCATACAGTGCGTTCAGATACTTGACAAGTTTTACCAAAGAATCATGAATTCTGTTTTTTCTTTTGCATATAATTCATCAGATTGGTTCACCAACAGACCTAGTAGTCGATATTTCACGCCACGCCCTGCTGAATGTTGCTAGTTTATTAGGATCTGGGGGAAATTGCTTAGTTTCCTGACAGTTATCATCTAATGGTTTTCAACCTATCCCCAAGAAAGCAGACAGCACTAACAGATGTGGACCAAAATACCATTGGCTCAGAGGACAGTCGATGAAACACCTGATCCAGCAAGCATCTGTCTGATTAGCTCAACCACATTCCTGACTTGACAGCTAGTTGATAAAATAGCTAGTCATCTGACAAAAGAGGATCCAGCATAGTTGACTGGTGAGACAAAACTGGGTGTGCTAAGAAAATATCTTGATGTGAGATCGATCACTCTACTCTCGACATATGTCCCATCTGCCTCTGTAAGACGCCGAGTCAAAATGCTTGGAAACTGCGACTAACAAAGGGCGTCTCGGTAGTAGAATAGAAGTCATGCTCCGGTACGCGGAGCATGACTTCTATTTATGACACATATCCAAGGTATACCTGCGACATGACATCCGAAAACTATAATCCATATTTTCCATCAACCAGAGGCTGTGTAGATGACCCATGTGCAGTTGATCATCTGTATAAATAAGTCTCATATATGTGCGTTTATACTGTGAGGTACGTATGTACAAGATTAGATCAAATGGATGGTAAGCTCTCCCCAGCTTCCCCAATAAACGTAATCCACTGGGCAGTAGCATACCTGCTAAGGAGAAGTGTGATCTGGAAATTCAAATATTCTAGAAAAGCACTAGCTGTGTGCTGCATTGTTAGCTAAGTCACTGTTCATGTTGCAGGGATTGCTGGATAAACAATTATCAGTGTGAAACCGTTGTAAATGCTACTATCGAGGGATGCATCTGCTACGATTTCCCAATCTGATATCGTTAGCCTCTTCTGCTACTAGCTTGATAAAGAAGCGCAAAACTGACTTTAGCAACTTGAAAGTTTGAAATTTTAGTTTCCAAACAAACTAATATCCGACTATAAACAACTTTTTTGTAGTATTAGAGTTTATCACACAAAATGTCCGCCCTTATCCGAAAGGAAGTATCCATAGAGGTTGCTGCAAAGGTATCACAGGTTTGTAGCAAAGGCTCGGCAGTGTTTTGTTTATCTCAGGCCATATTATGTATATGGGAAATACAGAAAAAATTAAACCTGAAACTGTTATTGAGCAAGTGAAAATGAAGAGGCACACTCACCTTCATGATAAGATCAGAACAAATGATAATGGCAGCCGAGGTGTGGAAGCCAAGCACATAGATACCTGAAGTTGTTGAGGCTATGCCTCTATGAGTTAGTTGACTTTAGATGATGCTCTCCTCAACTGGCAAGCAGAACAGCTCACAGCTAACTCCTAACTATTGACCCTACAAGGTCTCCTGATGCAAGGATAGCCTACTAGGCAATTTGTGTAAGCCTTAATGCTTGGTTAACCCAAACTTGGCTCCTCATCATTACGAGCCAGTAGCCCCATGTGTCTCAGTGCTTTCATAAACTCCCTGAGCTTGGAGCTCGCTTGACGCGAATGTGCCAGTCAAAATTCACTAGCCTCCTTACCCATTGGGAGATTGTTCAACGGCAGCTCCTAGGAGAGGGATGCCGCACACCAAGAACAGGACACTTGAGTCGGTCACAGAACACTTCGCTGTTATTAGTTTTGCTGCTACCATGTAAGTTTTACTGTGTGATTTTCTCTGCTGGATATTGACCTAAGTCCTGGGTGATACAAAAAAAGTAGATACGTCTTTATGTGAAATTCAACTAGTATTTGTAGTTCATTTAATAAGCAAAACAATTAGAACTCCAGTGCAAAATTATACAGCGATTATATAGGTAGAACATCATCCAATCGGAAGGCCCAAACATAAAAGCATACTCTAAAAGTATTCCATACACTGCTCTGTGCAACTTGATTCTGATGCTTCACCTGATACTGCGAAAGCGGAAACAAATTTGCATAGAACATACTTAGTGAATATAGCAATGTGAAGGAAATCAGTAATGAGCAAAACAACTAAGTCTCCATCGGAGTTGTCACATCATGACAACTCTGCTAAGTTGTCATCTCATAGATTACCAATGAGATGACTTCCTGGTAGTATATACTGCCATCTTGTATTATTTTATCCTTCCTCACCTCTGTTGCTCGTATACTCAATACACTTGTACTCAATACTTCCACTCTGCACAAAATTTTTTCTCACCCAGACTGAGTGGGTGGTACTTGTAACAAAGGTATAGCTACATATATATTCTCTCTCTCCGGAGGCAATGAACTATACTAAAACATTGCTGAGTACATTGAGTACCAAGTCAAGGTTCTTTCTCTTCAGCCTGCCTGCCTGCCTGCCTGCCTCGCGAAAGTACCATCTCATCCACTCACCCCGTACCTTTAAAATTTATGCGATTTGTCAACAATTCAGTTCTCCATGACCGGCATTCCTGAATCAGGCCTAATAATCTCAAGATTTTACGATCACACTCGATACATGTGAGATGAAGTCAATGCATATCCATGTCATACCATCAAGCTGTCACGTGACTCCAGAAGGCTCTATCTCTCGCAATAACTACCAGTGTACATATAATAGGTGTAGGTTACTAGGCCATTCTTTCCACACTACGGCAAATTGATGAGAAACAGGCTAAGTTTAGCAGTTGTATAGAAAGCGATGCTACCAACCACCAAATTAACTGTGTCAATACACTCACAATCATTATGAATGTCATCGCCGCTGCTTTCACTCTTTGTTGCCTCATCGCTGGCACCTACGGTAAATTTCACACTTCCCATCATGAAATCATATTTCCTCCAATGTGTGTAAAACTTCGTTGGATCAACAATCCGATAAGGTTTATACTCCTCGTGTCTCTCGCTGCGCGCTTTCAGCAGATTGTGGATGAGCAAGTTGGTAGATTTCGTGTAATTCTCATTGTGTTTGTCTTTCAGCTCAGCCATGAGAACTGCCCTCCCGGCCTCATCTGCGATGTGATGTATAGACCTCTTACACATGACGTCACAAGCACCGCCCTCCAACTCCGCATAGCCACTGACGACCCTACTATGCTACATTGGCTATCAAGCGTATACGATGGCAAATGGTTTCTAGGGCATTGTCAGTAATAAGAAACGTAGGAAAACCTCTACCACTCAGCTGATACGAGTTCATAAGTCAATAACTTACGTAGGAATGCCTCAGTGATACCATAATGGCTAGATTCTTTGTCTGTTCAGTGTGTCATACACTCTGCTTTACAGGACTCTAACCCAGTCTGATTTCATCATTTTCCCTGTGATTTGTAGTTAAATTTTGAGCACAACAGAACATAATTAAAGTAGCACAAGAATGTCCATCAATTAGTAGCTATTTCTTACCTCCTAGTCTATGTCACTTGATAATTACAAATTGCCGGGCTCTCAACATTGAGAGGATGTGAGGCGAGAGAGTGGGAGGTGAGAGGGTGGGAAGTGAGAGTAGGAGGTGGGAGAGCGGGAGGTAAGAGAATGAAAGAGGAAGAGTAGGAGAGTGGTAGTAGGAGAGGGAGAGAGGTAGAATAGGAGAATAGGAGAGGGGGCAGAGGGAGGGGGAGAGAGAGCGAGAGGGAGGGAGGGTGGATGAGAACAAAGAGAGGAGAGGAAGGGATATATGGTCGGTGTTGAATATTACCTTATTTGTCTACTGCTTGGAGGAGCAGGAATACCACTGGCATCCCTAGAATAGCTGGGTCATAACTTTACCACAAACACAAGACGCCCATTCCCATATGCAGCCCATGCCACATCTTTGTAGGACTGGTGCAGTCTGCTGTGTGAAGGACTGGTGCAGTCCATCACTATGTGCATTTTTATAGGCCTGTGGCAGTCCATACACCCCAATGGACTGCTCCAATCTTATCACAATAGACTGGGGACTCTATATGTAAGTCAGTCTACAAAGTGTGCTATCACGTGCCCATATCCATTCCTAATGGGTGGATAAAAAGTCACAATTGTAATTGTACTGTTCTTTGGAAGCATTCAATATGCTTATAATATATGTTGAATTTACTAAGTATTAGTTGCTTTCTAGCTCTATTCAGACTATGCAGGTGCATTTGCTGAATGAATACAGTC
>ERZ1740065.978-NODE-978-length-16538-cov-13.400716_pt1 | contig 16538 bp, 8 predicted proteins | sample MGYA00581738_ERZ1740065 | MGnify/ENA primary metagenome ERZ1740065 (study PRJEB43018, sample SAMN04849749) | marine metagenome | isolation source: floating plastic debris | place: Pacific Ocean | collected 2008-09-01 | study: EMG produced TPA metagenomics assembly...
AGAGGGAGAGAGATGAGAGGGAGAGAGATGAGAGGGAGAGAGATGAGAGGGAGAGAGATGAGAGGGAGAGGGGGGGGGTAGGCATTAGGTGTTGGGTTGGGCAATGTAATGCTTGAGCTAAGAGTGAATAAGAAGCTGGATCCGTTTGAACTAACGCAGAATATTGAGGTTGAGTAAAATCAGTTAGGCAGAATATTGAGGTTGAGTAAAATCAGTTAGGCAAGCGTACGTACTGATATACAGGATGCTGACTCCTGCTTCTATCAACCATTGACTATCATCAATGCAGGTGAAGACAACTACTGGAACGCCAGCACATTCATGACAATTCGATGAACACCAGATAACAGTATAGGTATATCATGTTTGGACTGCAACTAAGAACTGCATGGCACTCACAATAACACACTGGATGCAGACCATGGAGTCAGGTATGGTAGTACGGATTGTGATATATGTCATACCGTACAGGTAAAATAACCAGCTTGGAAGAGGAGGGGGCATTTAGGAATTGAAGATGCGCTGAGCTTATAACTATAGCACCAACCATACAGCTCACAGCATCGTGTTAAATTTATAAACTTGAAGATTCACGATTACTAATACATATTATGTTATTGTTTAATTCTGTTCGTATGGATCTTTGATTTCGGGGCACGATGCAGTGCATTTTATTTTTGTTTGCTCACATGGACAACTAATTTAGTTCCAACAGCTCGGCATCATCCTATCTCATAAATTGTATATATTTCTAATGACAACTAATCGTAACTTTCGGCTTTCCGATGTAACACATGATCTTCTTTCTCTTTTTCTAGACTGGTGTGTCGAGACCACAGGCTGTGGTCCGCCCCGGATTATTCCTGCTATAGCAGTGTTTTGAAAATGAAATAATAACAATAATAATCATATGACGACTAAAACTCCAGGAATAAATACCATCAAGTGGTGATATAGATGAATTACTGCTGGTGTTGGCACGACAACACTGAAACACTTACAGCCATATTCCCACCGAGTACGGATCTGAGAGTCCAAGAACAAGTCACTTATATTCTGTCTGTCCAGAAGTTGGGTGGGATATGAAACTGCTCTTCCTGCAACACAGCACACTTATTATGTTTCCGAATTAGAGTGCTGTACACAATCTATTCCATATAATTCAAGTTAAGTAGCGGGCCATCTAGGTCTGGCTCGATGACAACGGTGATGGAGTGGACTTCTATGGTTATTTTAGATTGGAAAGTTGACGTGCAGTGCAATTCAAGGTCTACCAAGTGATCTCATCCTCTTCCAAACTATACTCACATGATTTATGACTCACAACCATCGCTATCTAGTATCTACCAGACATGGGTATGATGCATCTGCGAAGAGGGGATGTGTCAGTCATCGGGCTGGCCGAAAACGGAAAATGAAACAACCGTCATTTTAGTATTAAATAATGCCCAAATACTACGGTAAAATATATGACAGTCACGATATATGTCAAATAGAACTTTATTCAGACTATGACAAATCGACACGGACCCAAAAATCCGAGACCCGATCCCCTTTGGTATCAGTTCGTTCGTCGAGAGCGGACGAAAATTACTTTTGTAAGGTCTGGTCTGGCATCACTACTTAGTATCTACATCTACAGATGTACGGGCTCAAAGGGCACTAACTACCCCACTAACATTCTTGCAATGCTATAATGCTAGGCTAACGCAGTACTAAAGTTATTTTTGTCTTTGGTAGTAGCGAGATAAAAATGTAGGTTTTTCTTCTGATGTATTCCCAGAGCTGTATAGGGTATTCTATAGAGCTAGAGACGCAACGCTATTCGCGCAGCATGAGCGAATAGCGTTGCGTCTGTAGCTCTACGGGGTATTCCATAGTGGACGCCCTTGCGAATAGTGAGATGCATAGAGTGAGATGTACCGGTTGATTACTCTGTCAAATTTTTAAATATTTTCATATATTTTATAAACATATTGGCAGATGTCATGAAACCAATTTTTCCAATTATCAAAGTTTTATGACGCTATTTATTACACAGATAAGAAGTTTAGTCTTGCACACAGTCTGGTTTGTGCTACTGTTATATCACATCCGGTCTCCTGCGTTACGGGAGCTCACTGTTTTTCTCTTCTTTCCACTACCGCCGAAGAACTTGCCTCGAGTTCTTTGATTTCTAACGTTAGTAATATAAGGTATTCATACGATTCTTCTTCCTCTGCCGCATAACCTCACGGAGGCTCCTTGTGACTGAGCTACTTTTCTACTCGATATCGAAGTGAATAATGGTATCCGTCAGTGGGATTGATGTGAAGTTCGGGCGGATAGCTGCTTTCATAGTCGTCGTGGTACTGTTGATTGTTCTATATAAAAATTATGGTTCTGGAGGAACCAAAAGTGAGTCGGGATATGGTGTGGACAATCTTAGCTCTCAAGTCGCAAAAAGCTCAGCTGCTGAAGCCAACCAATTATCTAACCGTGACAATCAAGATTCGAAACACCAAAAAGTTTCAAACGATGCTGCAGTCCAGGAGTCTGATTTTGCGAGCAAGCACTCTGGTGGCTCACAGGCAGTATGCAGACACCCTTTCTTTGGCTTCCTGACCAGCAATATTTGCTAGTGATCCTTCTGTAACAACATGCTATGGAATATCTTGGTTGTTTCAGATTATGGCCGGATCAGATGGGCTCAAATCACTCACTGTCAACATTGATAACAATGTAAGGCACTGATATATATTTTGTGTGTACATTCCTGTGTGGTGGAAACTTGGTTTCGGGATTCCGGTTCGATAGGTTTCTTCATCAGCTTCTGACACCAGGAGTTTTAAAGTCCACTCCAATTGATTCTTGACACGACTTCGGACAGTTTAATACCAGATAGGAAAGCTCTACATGGCAGATGGTAGCTAACTGACAACAGAGGCACCGTGTAGACTATTGACTAAGCCTAAGTCTTGCTGTCCATAACGGCCCTTTCTTCTGACTTCTTGCTCCACATCAACTTCAGTCCCTTCAGTAGTACCACTCAGTTATATCGGCGCTGCTACAGGATTCCTCAAACTGAATATAAAAATAGCACGGGACCTGAATCAGCAGGTGTAAAACTCATTACTGGCACTGTGCTGCACAATAACTCAATGAAGCCAGTCTGTAAAACATGATGATAGCCCAGTAGGCAAGGATGTACATGTACGGGGAATTAGAGATAACATAATTTCCATGTGACACCTGTTGCTCCATTTCCTATCCGTCCATCTTCCATCCATCCCGCCCTCCTCCATGCCCCTAGCCTCCGTCTCCATCCCCTCCCTTTCCCATCACTCTCCTCTACCCCTCCATCCACCTCCTCATCCGCTGTCCCTCACCTAAGAATCTATGGCTCACATCATTCTTAGAGCTACTTTATTACCAGTGTGGTGGGCAATTATCCCATCGTACCATGAGGGTTGATTTGATATTCAGTTCAATGTTTTGCTTTGGTAATTTTAGCTCTGTCGTGAATGACTGTCACAGTTAGAAGGAATTCATATATTATACAATATATTTCAGGGACCTCATAATAACAGCTATAATAGCTACTAGGTAGAGACCCTGTATTCTCTACAGTTCATTATGTTAAATACTAAATAAATCCTTGGAATGCCAAACTATATAATTAAAAATGCCGATATTTTGTACTAAACGCCATGTTTCCCGCTAGAATATCTATGCATACAGAATGTACTTGTCTCCTATTAGAAATGTGAGCTGACGTACATAAGAAAGGAGCTGACAGCCTCCGCTTTGAAGAAAGAGAAGATTATACTTCTCCATGGAATGAGGTTCAATGCCTCAACCTGGGATAGCCTTGGAACTCTGTCCAAGCTGCGTGATTGGGGCTATGACGCTGTGGCACTTAACGCCCCCACCACCAAAGTTGAGCAATGTGAGTGTGTTAGTCAGAATTGATGGCACTTGGCTCCCTCTGCACTAGCGGTTTTTCACTATGCTGCCAGAGATGCCTACAGATTCTGTATATTGTCCAGGATCTCTAATGCTGGTTTTGAGTGCTCATGTAATCCCAGTTACATTCTCTTCCTGTATTACGATCTTTGTATCTTGGACCTCCCTCTCGGGAAACTTCTTGTTCCATTTGTAAAAGAATACTGTAGAACCGGATTTTATGGCAATGGAAATGTTCGCATTTCTTCTAACTCATCAAGAAATCTAAATGATATCAATCTAACAATAGCGATCCCACGAATGAGAAGACAACTCCTATATGAGGTATAATGGGCACAATTTCTATAGCGTAATATAATGATAGCAGTTGGTCCTAATTTTTGCCATCATAAGAATCGGTTGTAGAGTAGCTGGCCCAAGACTGAATGTCTGCGTTCACTGTGAGATGTCTCTCTGTATTAGTAACAGCTCGCAGCTCTGTACACACCACGTAACTGTTGTGATGAGGCTGTGTTGATGTGAATGTCTTATTGGCTTAGGTACAGGCAATCACGCTCAGGGAGCCGTTGCGTTGATGCATAATATCGTCACAAAACTTGGATTTGATTCCCGTGTGGTGGTAGTCAGTCCGTCTGCATCTGGTGGTCTCTCCATACCCTATATGTTCGATCAGAACTACCGAAATGAGATTGTGGGCTATGTGCCTATTGCACCTGTCATACCAAAGGCTTACCAAGATGAGGAGAGATACGCAACTCTCACCGTAAGAACTAGCTTACTCTAAAACAGGAAATTTTTGCTAGCTTAATATTTGTGTCTTCATCTGTGATAAAATTTTCCAAAAATATATTTCTCCATTCCTTGCCACTAGTCTGTAGACAATTTATTGAATGGTAAAATATTTGTTCAATTTGTGGCTGGCTGAAAAATTTTGAAAACAGAAAAATTAGGCAAATGCAAAAATTTCCTGGTTAGCTGTCTATTTCCCCACCCTAAAATCTCAAGATTTCTTTGAGAATTTTACGACTTCGTCAATAGTTCCTCAAGAACCCATCAAGAACTTTCAGGGAGACCATTACCATTTCCTGTTTTACAGTATACTCTGCTCTCTTCACCGTGACACATTGACCGACATCTCTCCTTTGACAGATGAACACCCTGATCGTCTATGGTGAGAACGATGCTGGTCTCGGTGTGGGCGACCTTAAATATCTAGAGAAGATTCCTAAGCACAAGACAGTGAAGATTGAGGGCGCTGGACACGCCTGCTACATTGACAAGCCTGACCGCTGGCACGACGAGCTGAAGGCGTTCCTTGAGAGCCTGTCATCAACTGAAACATCTTAATAGGTCATCTCCCTCACACCTCATCTCCCTCACGACTGGCTACCATTACAGCAGATACAGTGCCCTCACTTCCTCCTCACTACATTCCAACAGTGATTGGCTCAACCTAACAGCAATTGAATGTCACCCGTGACTTTGGCTGTGGACTGATTTTATTCTACTCAAACAGATTTACTGAGTGTCTCCCTGCTGTCGTTTTGTCATTGAGAGACTATCACGTGTGTGTGTGCATAGACATCGGAACACATAGACATCGGTAGTTTGTATTCAATATAGACTATGATTCTGTTGTCCTCATATGCATGTCATAGGCATTGTCCCAACATCTTATTCAATACTGGTGGTATCTGATTTCACTGAACGTTTGCAGCCATTACATTTAATTGACAGTAACCTGCAGCAGCTTGTGATGTCGGTTGGTATGCTGTGCTAGCAGTACTAGCTAGCAACCTGTCCTCCGATGTCAGACAATGTACATATATTTGTTTATCTGATTTTAAAGTGATTTTTGATAGGACTCCCACGAATGTACAATTCTTCAAACATCTTTGAGCTTTTGTTGCAATATTGACTCTTTATTCTATTTATAAAGAACATTGACTTTGTATATATCGAGTTTTGTTGCTATAGTTTGCTTTCTCTGAGGGGGCTGAAGAGTTCATACCTGTATTAGTGTAAGGTATGTGATGACAGCTTTGGCAGCAGTGCATTGTGGGGTTTTATGTTATGGAGTAGTAGCCACGGACTGACTCTTGATTTGACAGATTTACCTGTAACATGTCTGATCTTCGTGCCAGGATTCAGGTTCGTCATTGCTAGTTCTCTCCTTCCATCTGTCTTATCGCATATCATAGATTGCCTTATATTTTACCAGGCTGATAACATGGTACTGTGGCGTAACGGTGGTACTCGACGTAAAATCAGCAGGAAGAACGACTTGATGGCAGCAGCGCCTGTTGATCCTACAAATGCTGGTAAGTTTGGAGTGGAGCTTGTGTTATCACTTGAGAGTTCACCAAGTTGTTGTGGAGAGTTGGGCTGATCGCTAGTTATGCTTGTTAGGATGGATTCAGGGGCAATCCCCATCACTAATGCCATATCCTGCATGATTTAGGTAAACCATAGCAGCTCCTCTATAGAGAGACTGACCATCTCAGATGCCTCTAGTTTTTTTCAGTAGCAACTTTTAGCTACGGTCTTCGAACTAGTTTGAACATCTGTTACCCAAAACCTAGTAGACTATCTCACCTACCCTCTACTAGTGATTATTTCCCATATCGGTATTGTTTATGTTTTTGGTGTGGCTCATGTGATGATATATAGTAGTCTAGTAAGTGCTGTATGATGACTATCATCCCTATTACTTCACATCGCTATGTTTACTGTATATCATCATTATCATGTTACTTATATAACCATTTAGTTACAAACACATTACTATTTATCTGTAAAATGTCACCAGAAAAAAAACTTGCAAAATGATTTGTGGCATCGACTATTTGAGATTGCTCCAACTGAGGATTGATGATGAGTATACAGGCTTTCCTCATGACCTAGATATACTACTAGTGGGTCATCTATGACAGTCCGTATTTATTGTGTCGCAGGGAGGGGGATTCCAATGCTAGCTGGACACGTTCTATAAACCCAACTGTTAAAACTCATCATTGAAGATATCACCAATCAATCACTGGTGAGGCATAGATCACAAATCTCATAAATGTGGGAGAGACCATTGTTGAAAGCTTTGTATGTCTATGGCATGCTTTCTTGATATTGATGTTTCCAACTACTGTAAAGTAAACCTTAATATTTTAGCGGACAAAGTATTATAGCATTTTGCTCAAATCAGCAGTATTTTTAATGATAACGTCTAGAATTTTTAGCGATTCGCTTTGAGCTTATGCATAACATAAAGAGCTATCAAAAATATAGAGTTCAACTTAAATAACAATATCTTTCGATTTTCTTTTTGCTATTATAGCTATTATTGTGAGGTCGCTAAAATATTTGGGTTTACAGTACTCTCAGTCCTGATCAAAGTTGACTATACTATGAGAGATACTGGCTGCTGCCAGTTAGACCAGTACTCCCATTGAACTGTGTCAGCTGGCCCCAAAGGGAAGCTAGGTAGCTAAACGTCTGGAGCTGACACAACTCCTTATGTATGATGACATTTGCACTTTACCTCCCCATTCTGTCCAGGGATTGCTTAGCCCGGCAGCAGTGAGTTCTACTTTTGTGGCATGTCCGAGACCAAGAATTGAACCAGGGCCTCCTAGTCCACAGGGGAGCACTTGTGACACTATCATACATCTGACTAATGAGTAATAGGTACAAAGAAAACAGTAGCAGATAAATATGTGACTCATGATATATCAATGATTTTCTCTACTCCCATTACTAGATGCAGAGAGCAGGCAGGCGGAATTAGATACTGAGAATGGTGGAGAGGTCACGCCAGTGGAAGACTCAGCTGATGAGTACGAGGATTGGTTTGTTCCTTATCAAGACGACGGTGTAGACGATGGTCAGTCAGTGACGCGCATTGGCTGAATGATTGGTTGATGTTTGTGACGTATCTGGATGTTTTAGGGTTGGAATTATCTGCCCTCCTTACTTCGGTGGAGAGAGATAGAACATTAACTAAAGCTATCGCCATGACTACAGCCAATGTGCAGGGGCTGAGTCTGAGGTACTACCTGTTGGGATGTAATCAGGTCAAGACTCTGGTTCGTCATTTATTGGTGAGCACAACCACAGCTTTATAGTATCTCCTTCCCTTGTGCAACATCCTTGGAATTATGTATTATCTCACATTGCATCATGTAATGATGTCATGGGAAACTTCCAGTATGTCCAGTGCCCCCCCTCCTCCATTCACTCCAGCATGTTTTATTAGGCTCTGCCTCCACTCAGTCCATTTGTTTTATTAGGCTCCGCCTCCAGCCGGTCCAGTGTGTTTTTATTAGGCCCCACCCTGCCTCCAGTCTATTCGTCGGTATCATTGACCCTCTCAAACTGCCTCCAGTCCATCTGTTTCGTGCCATGCTTTTCAAGTATTTCCATGTACACAACTGACACATCTCATGTGATTCATGTTATAGGAGAATGAAACCATAGTGAGTTTGGATTTGTGTGGCTGTCTGATGATGAAGGAGTCTATATATGACATAGCAGAACTGATCAGGCATAATGGCACCATAGTCGACCTTGACCTATCCCAGAACTGCCTGAAATCAGACGGAATGCTAGTTATAGCCAACAGCCTGAAAGTGAACAGGTTTGTGCGGGAGAGTCTGCTGAGTGTTTACTGATATGTGCTTCATGTTGTCTCATGAACTTGTGTTGTCAGTATAGGATGATCAGAACTCTTAAGCTGAATGAAGCATCTCTAAAGGATTGTGATGCCTTCCACATATGCAGTGTGATTGAGGTAAGCAACAGGCAATCTGGTAAATGATTAGTACAGAAATTACATGCCTATTGCTATTTGCGAGCTGTCAGTCAGCATTTCATGATGGCTGTGGTGGATCAATTGCTAGAATCTCATAATGAGCCGCTATACAACTATAAACTACAACAGTCACCGTCGAACCAGATCTAATAGCAGCGGAAATGTTAGCCTTTCCTTCAAATTCATCAAGAGATCAAAATGATAGCAATCTAACGATAGCGATTCCACATAAGAGAAGACAACTCCTATCTAATCTATACCACATATAAATACTACAGTACAATCTAATGATAATAGTGATCTGTTGCTACCAAATCTGGTTCTACTGCATACAGACGGCAATGGAATGACTGGTATTTGGCGTTGCTGATATGGTTGCCACACTCATATGACACAGCTTATATGACACAGCTTATATGACACAGCTTATATGACACAGCTTATATGACAGGTTGTTGTCACGTACAGAATTAGGTTAAGTCACATTGCTACATGCCGCTTTAGGTCAGTACTCTATATTGGCTGTAAGTTAGAATGAGTGTTTGTCAGTTTTCTACCACAGTTTTATCCTGGTATGTTGGTGGATAGGTGTAGCTGCTGGTACAGTGGTGGATAGGTATACTGGCTAGTACAGTGGTGCATTGATGCATTGATAGTGTCAAGGGAAGAAAAGACTGCAACTTAAATAGAGACTGGCTACTGCTGTGTCATCACATGCAATAATTTATAGCACTGTTAATAGGATCACCATGCACTCACTGAACTATCTCTCAGCGGCAACCATTTCTCTATGGGAGCCGGAGCTTACTTCGCCTCTACCCTTCATAAGGACATCAGTTTGACTGCCTTGGATCTTTCCTGGAACAAGCTGCGACTGGACGGCGCTGTCCTCCTCATTCATGGCGTACAGGTATGGATGTGTAATACCTATAATCTGGATAGAAAGAATCCAACATCAGCTGTGACGTTAGCGCCACCCCTCGAATCACACCTACGCAAATGCAGAGATCACAACTTCTAGTTCAATCAACCTTGTTTGAACAGCTGCAACACTATGAATGAAACTGTATTTAGGGAAACAAGTCGCTGAAACAGTTGAGCCTTGCTTGGAATGGCCTCGGAATCGTTGGGAGTAAGGCTATGGCGAGATGTCTGCAGCACAACAGCTGTCTGGAAGCATTAGATCTCTCCTCAAACAGGCTCACCCGAGAAGCTTTCAGGCATATCCTCGATGGATTGAGCATAAATACTGGGTTAAGGACGCTGACCGTAAGCTATTGTGTTACGCCAAGTTCCATTAGCTTCAGCAGCACATAAGTAATGTAGTAATGCGATGTAGTAGTCCTGAGTAGTAGTAGTAGTGTAGTAGTGTTATGTAGTATGTAGTGTTATGTAATCTACTAGTACTGTAGTAGTGATGTAATTTAGTAACGTACCAGAGCAGTGATCATTCATTGTAAGGCTTTACATATTATCTCGTAGATGAAAGGTAACCCTATAACAACAGCTGGAGTGATGGATTTTGTGCAGACTGTTCTGAACCTCCCTGCTGGAAAGGAAGCCATGACAAAGCTAGAGCTCATCGACTTCTCTGTATGTCTGTACAACCTGTCTAAAATAGGAATCATTGATATAGGTTTTGTATCATCAAATTGTATGAGTGATATCAGATCAATCGAGCAGTGAGTCAAATGTCCAGGCGGCAGGGGTTTGAGTTAAAATCACTCTATTGGAGCCTTTGATATAAGTCCTCTGGCCATGATCATCCAATCCGAATTGTCCATGCTTGGATTCATTGCCTACAGGATGTGTGTGTGGGTCAGGATTTTACTCCTCTCTACACCGAGATCAGAAGGAAGAGGAACCTGTGCATCTGTCACGGTCCTCTGCTACAGCAGGTATGGCAAGCATGATGAAACTATTCGATAACTATGAGCTCACTATAAACTGCCAACAGCTAGATCACTCATCTGTTCTAGGATGATATCCGAAGAGTTATCGACCTCTCCACAGTGATTCACAGTGAACAGCCTGCTTTCATACTGTTTGACTGCATGAAGAAGTCCAATCTCCGATTGAAAGACATTTTCTACGCATTTGATAAAGACAAGAGCAACTCTCTAACAAGAGATGACTTCAAGAGAGGCCTACTTGTATGGGCAGCTGTTGGTAGAACTTAGTACTGTAACAGTGGAAATGTTAACTTGCCAAATATTTAACATTTGCCAAAAAAAGCGTGATAGCGGTAAGAAATGTTAGCATCGTGGATGGAGTGTATTTAGAGGGTGGAGAAGAATACCTCCTCACCTAATCAATCGGCATCTATATATATAGTCACAAACATGCCTACAATAATCATAGCATTTCTATTGATAACAAGATGACAACTTCAAACAGTTTTCATGATGCGACAACTCTGACAAAAAGCTTACCTCGATTTATCTATCATTAGCGATCTCCTATAAATCGCTATATTTGCTAGATATAGGTCCATGCTAATGTTTTTGCTTTGACGTTACTCGTTTGTTGTAGTCATGGTGATTTGTTTACAGTCGATGAACGTACCGCTGAGCTCCAGAGCTCTGGATTTGCTGATAAAACGAATTGACTCTAACAACGATGGAGAAGTGAGCCTGACGTAAGCACTCCTTCTCTAATGTCAGACTATGACATTGCGTCGTTGTATCAAAATTGTATTGCACGGTATTCGTATTGGTATTGTGTTGCACTGCATTGTATTGATATTGTATTGCACTGTACCGGTAAAGGTACTGTATTGTATTGGTTTCGTATAGCACAGTATCCGTATATCCATTCGGATTTCTCTAGGCCGAATTAATATTTTCAGGGAGCTTTTGGCTCTACAGAAAGACTTCATCAGATATATATCACGAAGGAAAGGTTCTACTGACGGAATGGTTCAGTCTGCATTTAGAAGAGTGAAAGTGCCTCGTCCTGTGTGAAATGGAGCACGGAACTGCCTCTACTCATAATTCTATTTTGTCAGCCATCAATTTTTGTTTCCAAAAGTTTGTTTCAAAGCAGAAACAAAGGTTAAAGGAGAGCAGTGATTTCCGTACACTGTGCTGGAGATTGTAAGCGTTTCAATGAACTAAAAGCTGATGCAGCATAGCATTGCGTTTGCATTCATGGTTACAGCCATTATTTGTTGGGATGTTGCTGATGAAACTGTAGTACCCATACCTGTGTGGCATGTCACTGCCCAGAGTTGACGTGTGTCGGTGCTTGAACACAATGCACATCATTACCACTGTCATACAATGGGACACTGCAGCAAGACTATCTATAGGGGAATGAGTTTGCTGCAGGGCTCTCGACCACTAAGGTATTATCTGATTTACTCAAATTTTGCCCCTCTATTCAGATGACTTGGATAAAATGATCTAAACTCAGATTTGATGCATTTTTTTAAAATTGTACAAACTGCATGGTAATCTTAACCCCAAGATTGTACATAACGCTTTATTTTGCAGATGAGTTGAGAGATTCAAAGTTTCTGCAATGAATGGACCTGAATTTAGTTCATTGTCAAATGTGTATGTATATTAGTTTCGTTGGCAGTGGTAGAGGCTGCGGAAAACTAAGATTTATTAGATCGATTGGTTGAGAAGCTGGTGGCTGTCTATAATCATGATACGAATGAATGGTAGGCATTGACGCCACTGCTCGTCTATCTACTACCAGACCTCAGACTTTGGAAGGTGGTGTTGTTGGCCCAACCATGTTAAAAATAAATGTTTGGTGTGCATTGTAGTCGGCGTAGTTTGGTGTACATTGTAGTTGGCGTAGCTGATGTTATGCCGTCAGCTGATATGTGGTTTTTATGAAAAGAATCAGCATCCAGTTTAGCTGACTGACACAGTAAGCCCTGTGACCTATACACATTTCTGTGGCTGTCTTGACTCGTGTGTATAGTGTATGTTGTATGGTGCTGCGCTATGCAGAGCGACCTGCAGCTGTTGTCTCCCATGACTGTGTGTTGATGTGGAAGTCTTTCACTAAGTATTTCGTGACAATCAGAGCCTAGATAAACAGGATATTCTACTAAACTATGGTCAGAAGATATTGGTCTGAAAATCTTCCGATATATGTGGCATCTCAGCTGTTCATATTTCAATTCACACGCATGTTACTTATATATGTGAACACACGTACACATGTCCGTGTACAAACTTGGAGCTAGCCTGCTGGTATACTACATCTCTAGGAATAAAAGTACGACGATATTACATCAAGGGATACAAAACAATGCATATGGGCATCGCATGACGAAATATGAAAGACAGAATGTTGTCACATTCTCAAGCATTGATACGCCATCTAGAGGCACACAGTTTGATGACACACTCGATATTTCCAATGAATACATCCGACAAAAAATAGCATGAAAGTGCTTTGAGCGAATATTCTGAGCTTTTATTATACAACAAAAGTGTTTTCAGGTTATGTAATATGAATTATCGAGAGAACTGGATCATTCTCCATCAGGTGAGGAAATAACCAAGTCTTCACTCAGGGTGTGTTCTTCACTGTACTGCTGCAGGCTGACTGATGACCTGCTGCTTTTGATGACCTTGTAGCACTGTTTGCAGACAGGGACAGGTTTCTGTGAGTAGTGACCAGCCAGAGGCGTATGCTTCTGTATGCACTTGGAGCAGTATATATCGCCACACTTCCAGCAGTGATACTGTGGAATACAAACAATAACCTTGATTAACAGGAGAGAAAATTTTACATAGTATACTTCACCTTTGTACAGCATCTTGAAAAATTCAAGTAACTTCTGTGTCAAGTTCTGGGTCAGTATTATGACTTTGGTTAGGAGGCTTGACTTGGAAAAGCCGGAGGCTTATTAGAACTAAGACGGCTGGCAGCAAAAGGTAGTGTGGCCCAAAGCTGCCACCTCTCACTTCAAACATCACTTCATATACACATGATTCACTGTCAATGCACCATTATTCTAGCTCACACAGAATTCACCGCCTCATAAAAAATAATCTTCTATCTTACACAAGAGTTGTCTCCTCATATGGAAATACCTATAATATGAGGGAAAACTCCCTCTTACCACAAACACCCCAAGATACATCTCCCACATGAGAAACCACCTCATACCAGAAACGCCCCCTTATACGGGCGATATATTCCTCCTATACGAGAAACCACCTCGTACACAGGAAACTACCATAATAGTAATCATCATAAAAAATGTACAGATACGAAGAACTTTATGATACAAAGAGCTTTGTGATACAAAGATCTTCTGTTAATTGATGAATAATAAGATCAAATGTGTTTTTTGGAATAGAATTTATTTTCCTCTACTGCTTCTACTGCGTAGCAACTGCAACAACAGTTGGTGCCGATATCACACACTCACTATCATAAGGCATTCAGCAAAATTACTAAATGAAAGCAGCATGATACTCGGTTCTATTACCATTAGAACAAAGCTACTCATCAAAGCTTTCCTAAAAAATAAGTTGTTACACATGGATGAGGGCTGAGTATTTTTGCAACATCTTTTCGTTTTCTAATTACATATTTTCCCCCATTCTAGAGCGTGATCAGCTGCAGTCTCATGGCTTCTCAGCTTGTTTTTTGTTTTATTTAGAACTTGAGAGATATCAGACAACTGCTGAGTAGGCAGAAGCTCTGAAGTGACCGAAAAAATTGTCCTAACTAGCTTTTATGAGCTGCAGCATTGATATACCCAAAATCACATTGATATAACTATTCTGCTCAGTGAAGCTTTACCAGCATGGAGTACTGCACTCAATCAATTGGATGAAGTGGACTCTCACGGCAGTCGCAGTAGCAGAAATACTTGTTTGGTAATAGTTGATAATAGCAACACGGGACCTGAGGCTAATGATAATAATTATCCCTTGAAAGAACAATGCATGCAACATTACAGGCATGTCCGCCATTGTATGTAAACGCATTTATGGAAAACAATACTCCACTTAGCATGTGAACATGTGATCTTCTGATAGACACTGAGATGTGGCAAAAGGATAGAAGAACCACAAGAGGATAGCTTAATGAAGAAAAACAGCTGATGTAGAGAATACTGCAAAAGCCAAGATTTAGGTGTGCTTTAATACTATAGGTACCACCAGATAGATGGATAGATAGATAGCTAGATAGACAGACAGACAGACACACAGACAGACAGATAGAAAGATATCATGTGACCATGGTACATAATATATAAGGCTGTAAGAGAGTCGAATTGACATCCAATCATTGTTTCAGAAGCAATGCTCTCTGTGTCTTGTCCTGATCACAAAGGAGCAAGACTTGCACCATGTACTGCGTACTGTGTACTTTGTACTAGTGCTGGTTCGATTATGCACTTTTGATTCGATTACGATCATTACATCAGAGGATCGATTATCGATTATCGATTATTTATTTTGAGTTCAGGAAGCAGTACTGGATTACTGTAGATCTTACGCTAATACTAGTGTTGCCAACCCTCAGTGGAGGGAAAAGTCTAGGTTTTTGGTGTATCACTCACTCCAATTGCTGTCACAAAACAGCCATGTTCAATGCATTTGAGCAGAATGTCAAGTGCAAAGCAAAAATGTGATACCTTACTGAGAGAATGTGGTAAGAGTAGAAAGACTCCATGCCGCATTGTACTCTCTTGAATGATCTGTGCATTCATTCCATCAGCACTAGCACTAGTACAGGTAACACACCTGTATACAGGTACATACTGTCATCACCTATATGCTCTTCTATAATATCTACTACTTCCACTAGCAAATGCAGCTATCACTCACAGACCTTCTGCACTGTTCTAAATATAGTTTGCAGAGACATAAATTCATAGAACTGACAAACAGGCCCTGAGGCCCTGGGTTCGATGCGTTGCTGGGGAGACACTTTTACAAGTGATTACCTTACTATAAAGAAGCTTTTTACATACGGTTATGTAATCGAAAAAAGTTTCCGATTATTGGAGGGTCATTCGAGTTACGTATAATCGGTAATCGGTAATCAAACCAGCACTACTTTGTACTGTGTACTAGATTGTGATCTACTAGTCTAGTTATTTTCTTTTTCAATCTTGGTTTTATGACCACTAAACAACTATCATAGTGAGAAATATAATTGTGATATAAAAAAGAATCGGTTTTTAACATCTCCTATGCCTAAGGAATGTAAATGTAGTAAATGTAGTAAATGTAGTAAATATAGTAAATGTAGTAAATGTAGTAAATGTAGTAAATGTAGTAAATATAGTAAATATAGTTCCCACAAGTAGAAAATTTGAAGACTTCTGGTTAAAATCAAGAGATTCAGAACATATAACCGCATTGATGGAATTGTAGAACACGGTACTCTACATTGGGGAGGCACTAGAACAGTTCACAGTAACAAAGACTTACTGCAGTCAAACATGGTGACACTATCTACACGTGACTTACAGTCAAACATGATGACACTGTCTATATATGACTTACGCGCCGACTGTAATGCTCAAACGGCTGAGAGCACGAACATTGCAACTTGTTTCTCAGGCTCTTCAGGCTGACAGCTACAGAGCCTAACTCCTCATTGATCTGATCCAGTGTTACACTATCCAGTCCATCTGACCATCTGCAAACAGGTACAAAACTACTACCTGTATTCCTATCATACACTTACTAAAGTACTAAGTAACCATCATAAACTTACTAAAGTACTAAGTAACCATCATACACTTACTAAAGTACTAAGTAACCATCATACACTTACTAAAGTACTAAGTAACCAT
>ERZ1740065.979-NODE-979-length-16537-cov-11.461534_pt1 | contig 16537 bp, 20 predicted proteins | sample MGYA00581738_ERZ1740065 | MGnify/ENA primary metagenome ERZ1740065 (study PRJEB43018, sample SAMN04849749) | marine metagenome | isolation source: floating plastic debris | place: Pacific Ocean | collected 2008-09-01 | study: EMG produced TPA metagenomics...
GGCTGCAGTTTATTATTGATTGCCGTTCTAAATATGCATTCGGCATTAGAACGTTCCCTTTTATTAATGATCAGAACGCGACCTCACTCCGAGCACCTCTACTGTTCAGTTTTCGAGTAATGCTGTGCCGCCATGCCTAGACCTTGCGAGATGGTATGCCACGATATTTACCTGCAGGATATCGCGATTGGACTCAGTGGACAGGTCGGTCACTTTCAGTTCGATATCCGATCTAGAACTGACACTGATCACCCAGCTGTGGGAAAACTGGCTGGGGTATTCCGTGACGTCATAGCCAGGAGAGAGGATAACTCCCGCGGTACCAGTTATCTCCGTCACATCACCGGCTACACTCTCTATAGACAAAACAGAAGGATCTCAATGTACTAAACATTTACTAGAACGCGTTTTACACTGCAAATTGGGACTTATTCCACAGACGACTTTTGCAATCAGTCAAATATTTCTGGTATTATATTCTTTTTCAATCAGACATGTTCTTCAGCCTCTGTCTAATATAATCACATAAAACATAAACACAGCTGATGTTATTGTGAGTTAGCGACCGACAGCTCGATCAACCACCGTCTGGCTGGTATCAATCTGTGAAAGCGAGAGTAAACATCCGATCTGACTGTTTTTGATCTCTGTGTAACTGAATAGCCGACTGTTTTAGTAAATGGTACGAATTGGTTTCATAATCTATCTTTTTCTTTTCTTTTTTCTTTTTAGTGGAACAAAATATTCCTCAGTGATGAGTAACAAACAGTGAATGGTCGCAAAATTCTCACTTCGCTAAAAATTTCATTTTCAACATCACAATAACCGGTTGATAATAGTATATGTTATGCATAGAATAATACATTGCCATACTAAGGCCTGTTGTTTCATACGCCTTGTCCTATCAGCTTGTGCCGCTGGACAGTTAGAAACAACACCTGCGGATTGGCTGAGTATTTCCATGGGGAGGAGCTGGAGTTGTCATCCCGTTGCCAAACCTGTGACTCCACGCCAGTCGACACACAGCGCTTGCTTTAACTGGTGAGTTTTCATGGTATGACCTTAGATATAGTTTTTGCAAGCTGCCACGATCGCAAAAAACTTAGGGAAATTATTTTCATAAAAGTTCATTACTCAAACCTAAAAGAAAATAGCAAATATTCTCAAAGATTTTTTTACATAATTATGATAAAACGCAAATATTTCTAAGCACAAGAATTTCACAGAATTATTTTTCGAGGCAGTTGAAGTTTGAGCACAATGCTACTAGTGCTGAGGCTGAGAGAAGCAGCGGCTGTCAGGAGTCCCGATAGTTATGGCTCTACTCACACCCTGAGTCCATTACGGTAGGGTTTATATTAATAATGTGACGGCAACTCTCATAAGTTTTCATAATGTGACGACTCCGACGGATAACTTAGCTGGATTTATCATCAGGGATCTCCTGTAAATCGCGGTGTTTGCTCAATATTTTTCCACGCTAGTGTTTCCACTGTTACAGTACATGTTGTGCCAAGTAATTACACTACACCGCTCTAAATGTGCAGTCGGTGATATGCGCAGCAGAATCAACAGTGTGCGGCTCGGCTCTACATGTCTGTATGAACAGCAGCATTTCTACACGTCCTGCACACAGGCGCCCGTACAAGGGATCTCGCTAACACAGGCGCCCATACGAGGGATCTCGCTAACACAGGCGCCCGTACGAGGGATCTCGCTAACACAGGCGCCCGTACGAGGGATCTCGCTAACACAGTCGGCTTACAATCTTAGCTCTAACTCACCGGTTTATTGTTTAGGTTTTCATGGCGGCATAGCAACCGTTACTAGGACAGCCATGTTGACTACAGGATACTACTAACAGTGAGTAGGGACTCAGCTGCACTCGAATCTCCTTGAAATAGTCTGGTACAGGCTGGGCATTTTAAACAAACAAATAAACAAGCAGACTGCCTGACAACCGTATCGATCTAAACAGCTGACTTCTCATTACGTACACAGACCCAGGGCTCAGCAAACACGTCGGAGAGGCCTAATCCTCGGTTCTATAGCGCAAACGCCTCAAAATATGAAACAGCTGTAAATATTGATTCAGCTAAAATGATTTCAGAGGGACAATTGCCAGCTGATTGCAGATGTCCATTACTCGGTGAAATTGAATGAACAACCAGTTGATGCACTTATCTGGACGCATTACCTGTGGCGGAGCTGGTCGCAGAGTCGGGATAGAGCGGTACGTCCGTACACAACGTCACCGGAATGACAATGTCGTCTAGAGCAGCGTAGCTGCCGGTAGAACCAGCCAGTCTCTTCGACGCGAACACCAGCTGTATACAATCAGACAGGCATGAGATAATAGAGAATTATAATTGCAAACATAGAGTACCCCATCAGAGAGCGCGCACCTATACTGCGATGTACTCATACCGCAACGTACCCTTACGTGTACGTGTATACTTACACCTGCATTTACATGTACACCGATGTGTATATAAGGCGCATCACACACAGTCTATCATTAGAGTTGTCATACTTCAGGGAATGGAGACCACATAGAATTGTAATTACATTAATGTTCCCATTGATCGGGAGTAAGTCCTTATAGCAGACACGAATTAGTAGGGGTCACTTGAGTGGATGAATGCAGCATAGAGCAGGAGAGATATTGGGCGAGCACGGTACCTTGAACCTGTCCCAGTATCTGAACTTGTCTTCCACAGCGACCCAACCGTTTGTGACCTGGGAGGTGGACCACAACTCTCTGACGACGGTCTCGCCATCCTGAGTCCGCAGCTGCAGGCTCAGCTGGCCAGGATTGTCACCATCCAGACTGTACTTGAAGCTTACAGAGTGACACGAGTTGGGATTCTCCACAAACCGGTCCATAGTCAACAGCGCGATATCGTTCTCTCCCTAAAATAAATTTTACTGTAGAAGTGTGCTGCCACTGCGACTCGAACTCCCGGATATCCCGATAGCTACCAATTACATCATAGCAGCTTATGTTTCACCACACTAAGGTAGTCGTGGCAATGCTGGATGAAAGTCTGCAAAGTCAAGGAGTCTGAATCCAGCTTAAATTTGGTAATATTCTTCTCCCTCTGTTTTAACACTTAAAAATAATCTGTTCAATTTACATCAAACAGGATTCGAGCCTCATTCAGGCTCATTCTACTCTCTCTCTCTCTCTCTCTCTCTCTCTCTCTCTCTCTCTCTCTCTCTCGCAGCTAAAAAAACTACAGCTAAATGATTGGGAAACTCAACAGCATCTAAATCAACAGGAGATGTATCAACTCCACACATATATATGAAGATGGATTTTAATTTCAAAAGGTGAGGGCACATGGCACTGGCAGACGGACCAATCAACTCACTGATAGAGTGCTGTCAGCGAAGGCAAACTGGCCAGAACCAGAGGTGGCATCTCTGGATGGAGACCGATCGGGATCAAATCCTCCAACAAGAGCCCAGCGGAATCCATCCTGAGGGAAGAGATAAGCACAGGGACCTTGGTCGAAATCGCAGTCATCGTGGCCTTGAGCTGCAATCAGAAGCATGGCATGGGTGAAAACCTGCAATACAAAACAGCAAGCAATGACCTTAAACTAATTACCATGGGCAGTAGTGGGAGCTGTGGTCGTGGTAGTTGTGGTAGTTGGCGCGGTGGTTGTGGTACCTGGAAACACATAGTTTGATTTCAGTGGTGAACATAAGGAACAGCAGTGGTTGCATGCATCAGTGCTCATGCAAAGAAAATGATTAGTGGACTCTTGGGTTACAAAAGGTAGGAAAGGGTAAAGAACAGTAGCAGAAATCAAACTAATAAATACTGTCATGCATCTGTGGCACACTTCGGAAAGACACAAGCGATGTATTTCATGCAATAGAGTGTTCGGTGACGTTGCAGTGATAGAATTGTCTCCCCGGCATGCCATAGTGATCCAACATGCATGCAATTCTTACTCGGATGCACTCCGCTAGAGGACAGTTGTTCATTGTCATCCGATGTGGAGCCATGACTGCTACAGGCACAGATGACTCTCTTACTCCGAATAGGAAGAGGTGAATTTGAAATTAACGATCGTATTTTCATACTTTGATGATGTTGGTAGTACTGTGATGACTGTGGGGTTAATCATTTTTGTTGTCAGTAGGACGGATTTGGTAGAACTTTGGGTAGTTGTCACCACTGGCATGGTGGTTATTATTAGTGTGGTGGTCATTGTTGGCGCTGTTGATGTGGTAGTGGTTGGAGTGGTGGTTGTTACCAGAGTGGAGGTCGATGTTGAGGCTAGTGTTGTGGTGGTCATTTTTGGTGTGATGGTCATTTTCGGTGTGGTGGTCACTGATTGTGTGGTGGTCATCGTTTGTGTAGTGGTCACTGTTGGTGTGGTGGTCAGGGTTGGTGTGCTGGTCACTGTTGGTGTGGTGGCCACTGGTTGTGTAGTGGTCATTGGCAGTGTGGTTGACAAGGCCTCCATTGCAGATATTGCTAGCGTGGTTGACACTGTTGGCATTGTCGACATTGCTGGTGTAGTGGTCAGGGTTGGCATGGTGGTCATCGATGACGTGGTTGACAATACTTGTGTTGTAGCCATTGGTGGTGTGGTGGGTGCTGTTGGTGTGGTTGACACTGTTGGCTTGACGGTCAAAGTTGGAGTGGTTAACGCTGCAGGTGTTGTAGATATTGCTGGTGTGGTTGACAATGATTGTTTTGTAGATAAATTTGGAGTGGTGGTAATGGTTGATGCAATATTTGTTGTCATATATGTGCTAGTCATTGGAACCGCAGTTGTTGGTTGTGGTGTGAGTTTCATTTCTGTTGTGCATGTGGTTGTTGGTGAGGCTGACTTTTGGGGGGAAGCTACGGTAGAGGTGGGAATCACATTAGTTTGTTAGATGAGAGTAGCAACAACTGAGAGGTTTTCTGATGCTTTGTAGTCCATGTGGTCACAACTGTGGTAAATAGACACAACTACAGCATTACTGTGGAGACGAGCTAATGAATTTCATTCTGACAGCTGACGTGGGTTTTACATTTGAAATCAAGAGTGACACGGTACAGACTGGATTAGAAGTCAAACAAGATAGAGAGACATCTGCCGTAACCTTTACGTCAATGTCAGAGTATAAGGGAAACGTTATAGGGGGTTGAAATATTGGATTGGACACTGCTGTGGCAGCAGAAGCGACATTACAACCTCTCATACTAGAAATTATATTGTAATGTTGTATATACTTTAAGAGTGAGATAGCTTGTGGCAATGAATTTGCACCAGGAATTGATGTCAAACTTGAAGGGCAACTTGAGATGTATACGCATCCCATAGTCACCGACGACAGTTCGCGATTCATGACCAGAGTATGGATGCGAGACAATTTCAGCAGTCGAATTTTTTTAAAAAATATGGCATCTGCATCAGAGATTCTCTCAGTATATTCTGCAGCTGGATACAACTGTATGCAATAGCGAATCACTGGCATTATTTACTCTCCTGCCGATAGGCGGCAGTTTCATACGCGCTGGTACTAGTACTGAAGTCACTATAGCATGTTAAGTGCAGACTACACCCAACATAAAACCAGCTTAATACAGACTTAACACTGGCGCATGAAACCAGCCTGTCTATTGATAGGAGAGTAAAAAATGTAATTTGTGACCTCCATGTGACTATCAAACAAACATAGGTCTGATGTGCCCGAACCTTCCATCGCCTTTAGGGAGGAGACATTGGCTCAGGAGGCACTGCATGCGCGGTTTCAGTCGGCTCATAAGCAGCGGATGTCACTAGTCGACATGTTTGTACAATCGTGGTACAGACTGAATCGATTTCACAGTACTATTGCTTGACACACCAGCGGTTATTCGGGTATATACAGTACATTGTAAGTCCGTTAGATGGTTGGTATGATTGGAACACATGTGGAGAGAATTGAGGCGAGAGCAGTGCCAGGATACCCCATGATTACTGGCAATGGTGGTGAGCAAGATTATACTGGGCAGCACGTATTATGGTAGCCATGTCTCTCCGAACGTTAGTGGTACATCACTTATGACGGGTTGACACACATTTGTGACCTGTGCTGTCATAATCGATAAAAAGGCGGCTTCTCTGGTTTCCTGTTTATATAAGCATTAGATGCAGCTGTTCCTCCTCTCCAGAATTAGCTTTGTCCCAATGTTCTAGCTTTATTACTTCTCGAGATATCGACGTTTTAGCGAAGGCATGTTTGGCCTCTGGGAAATGGGTAACATAGGATTTACTGCGGAGTTTTATAACTTTATTTTGAATTTCTGACCACTTCAAAAAGCCGCCTTTTTATTGATTTTGTCGACACAGGTCACATTTACTAACTGATGCGAACACACTGTGGTATTGAGCCGTGCGCGGTGATAGTGATGGACACCGTGGATTTAATCGACATAGTTATTGGCATTTTAGATGTGATGATCGCTGGAGCAGTTGAGGTTATATGAATGATCGATGGAAAGACTTCACAAAGTAACTTAAGGCAACAACACAACTGACGACACGACGGAAAACAAACTGATGTAGAGTCATCTGCAGTCTGCCAATCTAACACGGAGAGGGGAGTGAACAGGATGGAATGACGCGTGGGTTAGGAGTGGGGAGAAAATCGACTCTGTGGTAAGACAAGGGAAGGATCTCATAAAGGTTATCACCACACAAATCACACAAAAACACTCACTAGTAGTAGGCGCAAGGGTTGTGGTGGTTTGATCAGTGGTTTGTTTGGATGATGTTGCAGGTGTGGAAGTTGTGGCTGTTGCTGCTGTAGTTATTGGCGTGGTTGTAGTGGTCGGGGTTGTGGTAGTTGTTGTTGGCATGGTGGTAGTTGTTGGCGTGGTAGTAGTAGTGGTCGATACTGTGGTTGGTGTGGTTGTTGTATGTGTAGTGGTTGTTGTTGTTGGCGTAGTTGTAGTTGTTGGCGTGGTAGTAGTGGTCGGTGTTGTGGTTGTGGTTGGTGTGGTTGTTGTCATCTGTCTGGTAGTTGATGCTGTTGAGAAAGTTACACACAAAATTGCTGAGGCTATAACCTCAGACACAGTGACTCACTCCAACACTCAGTTTGCCTAATTAAAAAGCACAACAAATCACACACTAGTGGAGTTAACCGTGAGCTTACGTGTTGTTGTTGGGGTGGTGGTTGTTGTTGGCGTGGTAGTAGTTGTGGGCATTGTAGTAGTCGTTGGCATGGTGGTTGTTTTTAGTGTGGTAGTTGATACTGGTGACAAAATTATACACATGTGGTGAAGCGATAAACTCAGGCACAGTGACACACTGCAACACTTAGTTCATCTCAGTAGCAGAGCAAACCAAAGACACTGGTAGCGTTAGTCATTAACTTACGCATCGTTGTTGGTACGGTACCACAGATGTCACAATTCTCAATAGAAATATCATCGAGCGCATAGTCGCTCCTTGGACTGTTTCCGACCACTCCGACGAAGAGGAGCTGATGGTAACAGAGATATATAGGAAACACGCGGTCATCGAGTTCACTTCGGCTAGTAGAATAAAATAGTACCCGTGTGGGATGAGTGGTGTAGTACGTCTGACGCATGTGCAACCACCTGTTAATACTTGTCACGTTGACTGACCACAGGGGTTGGTCATAGCCCTCCTGGTAGACAGCGAGGTTTTTCACCGCGTCTCCGTAGGCGTGGTAGTAGAAATCGAGGTAGAAGCACTCACACTGCGGGTTGAACTCCGGTGTCACTATTATACTCCTCGCGCCAGGCTAAAATATCCAACGTACATTTCAGTGAGGAAGAGACGCAGGACAGGCCATTACACTGTCTGTCAAATTGACAAAGGCCAAAGGTCAAACTGACAAAGGCCAAAGGTCAAACTGACAAAGGCAATATGAAACAAAATCAAACCAGTGAGTGGCAGTATTCTTAGTAAATCTAAATCTTCAGCCATACGGGAACGTTAGGAGAGGGAGAAAAAATAGAGAGGGAGAGACCGGCAGAGGAGAGGAAATTAGGAAGGTAGAGAGAGAAAATTGAAATTGGGGGAGCGTGAGGGAGAAAATAAATGGTTAAGGAAGAGATTGGGGAAGGGAAAGGAGATGAGGAAGGGGAGAAGGGAGAAAGGAAAATGGGGAGAGAGTGGGAGGGAATGAGATATGAAGAGGAAATGAAAGAAGGGAATGAGAGATGAGGTGAAGAAGGGAGAGAGGGAAAAGTAAGGAGCAAGAGAGGGTAAGAGGAAAGAGAAGGAGGGAATGAGAGATGAGAGGGTAAGGGGAGAGGGGGAGGGAAGGAGAGATGAGAGAGAGAGAGAGAGCTCTGTAATTAGTATAGGACGTTGTAGGACCATAAGACCGCATGAACAGGCTGCGACATTGTCGGAGTGGCGAGAACCATGCAATACAGAAGACACTATAGTAATAACTAAACCCAGACAGACAAGGAGTAACATGGACGATCAGCGAAGCCTCACCTCGGCGCCAGTGGCCTCGGTGTAAATGTACCATCCTTGGGATGAGGAAGGCGTGTGGTCATCAGACGGTCCTGTATCCAACGACGGAGTGGAGCCTCGGTTCAGTGTCCAGTCGAGTTGAGACGAGTAGTAGGGGGAGACAAGTGTACAGAGGTCCTCGCCCTAAAATCAGAACAGATAGGTTTTGAAAAGTGAAATTTTCGACTGGAGCCTTTATTCAGACTCCATTATGACAGTGGTAGGTGGTGGCAGGTGGTGGCAGGTACCTCGAATGAGCAGATTATTGGGAGGTTGACATTTGTCTCTACTGGAGTAGTCGTCGCAGCACCCGTCCTGAACATCAGCAAATCATCTATGGCGATATCGCCTTGCGGGCCGACACTTCGGACAGCCTCAAATATCACCTGTAAATTCCACAGTCTTCATTGCATAAGGCTATCAAAGGCCAAATTAAATCGGCAATGCTCAGATTAGAACGCATGAATTGTCATGACCAAATTACCAAAACATTGGTGAAGTGTTTTTGTTAATGAACTATAAATGTAGTGATAGGAAAGCTGAGCTCAAACGCCAGGTAATCCTGCAAGCTGGAGGCAAGATAGAAAACCAAAACTTCACCATCCGCCGATGCCTGCTGATGTCGCAAGGCACGAATCATAGCTCGCTGTAGCAATGTCCAAAGCTTCGACCTTGACCGTACACTGACCTTAAAGTTTGCGTCCTGGTTGACATTGACGGCGACCTTAGTCCAACTGTTGATCGTTTGATTGAATTTCGCCGAATGATACCACAGCAGCTCGTTGTAGGCGGAGTCTATTTGTCGGGCAAAAACATTCAGCACACCAATATGGTCGCCTCGGGCGTGATAGTAGAATTCTAGAGAGTAACTTCCACTCAGCATCTCAGGCGTCATCAGGCGGGCGTTATCATTGACAACCTGCAAACAAAACTAGTAATGAGTAGCCAATCACGATCGAGAGTGAACACGAGCTTATCGTCAGCAGACTTACAGTAGGATCGGATGTCTCCAAGTACGAGTAGTAGCCGACACTGGTGCCGGTGTTCTTGTCGCTGTTCGGACCCGTTCCTGCGGTAGACGTGGGTCCCTGCAGAAGTGTCCAATTAAGAGTGTCCTCAGGCCAGCTCAACTGTTCTAAGTCACAGAAGTTTCCGCCGTCAAAGTTACATCGCAGAAGATCCCTCTGACCTATCGGGACGAAGAGACACACTCAATAACACAGTCATTGAGTGAGAGCAGGCTGTACAGACATAGACAGCGTACTTACAGTAAGTTGAACTGATCACGCACGATAGCAGGACGGCTGTAACATAGAGTGTGACAATGACAAAGGCAGTGCTGTGACGTCAGATGTCTCGCAGCGCAACTCAGGCAGTAATAAATTATTGATGGAGTCATGGAACGGCAGCGAGCCGTCTGTAACACGACAGCACATGCTATCAGCTTCTGATGAGTTCAGGGAGAAAATGTGGCACGTCTGGAGGACCCAAAAACTCATAGGAACTGTTCAATACGATTGGCCAGTCTGTGACACACTATTTAGAAACAGCAACAGCTTAATTTGACACTGGTGAGAACGAAGTTTTCACTAACTATTGAGGGAGATGCAAGCCTATGTTGTTGATGTTGTGATAAAATTACAATGGCACATGCAAAACAATGCAAAGCAAGTCAGAATAGAAAGAGAGAGAAAAGTTTTTTCACTCACCAAAAAGCAGCCGAAACACAGCCATGTCGTATTGTTCTCAGCTGTTTGATGTAACAACTACAGACTGGCTCATTCAAAGGAGACTAACATAACAGCAATGGTTGCAAGAGACTGAATTGAGCACTGGTAGTCACTGATCCGGCTTGGGCTTGTGTATCCGTGTCATAGCAACTGTGTGGGTGTGGCCACGGTGCTGAATCAATACCCTCATTATCCGCTGGCACTGTGAGGCTAGACTAGTAATGGGGAAAATCAAACAAAAGGCTGGCCATGCGGGCAAAGTAGCCGCTTGTGAATCGATTATTAGTATAGCCATAGCACCAAACTAGAGAGTCAAATCACTACGTGAGCATTCCTCCAGCACACAGCCCTAGTGAATCAAGGGGGGACAACTACAATGTACACAATAATGTTGGCAATAAATGCAGTCAGCTCTGAAAGGACGAGGTCCCAGGAAGAGATAGCTTCTCAACAGGAGAACTAGAGGCTTATTCATTACGACTATGAGCGAAAATAATGGCACTGGAAGACAGATTACCTCAGAGAAGACAACTCCCAGAATAAAAAATCAATAGAGAAAGACAGCGTGATTGAGCATCAGCCTCAGAGCGTAAAGGGGTACGCGGCGGTCAGGGATCAAAGGCTCATCAGTATATCAGTACTATCATGTATTACTAGACAATGGACAACTGTGTATTACAACACAAATCTAGTATACACATCATTAACTATATCAATAGAGTAAATAGCCTAGCTGGCAACGCAAGGACTAAACCTTCGACAGCCACTCGTGTATGGCAGAAATATCGGCCTCAGATCCATCGGAGTTACCTCCCTTGGCGCTGCACTCAACAAACTCGACTTTCTGAGGCAGCAGCTGCGAGAACTCGAAGCTGTCGACGCCGCTCTTGCCGAGCCGACAGCGCTGGTCCGTCACTCCGTCAGTGCCTTCGAGGGCAGCAGATCTTGTCTTTCTCACCGTAGACCTGCAGGGAGACAGACATATAGTGATCATGTGACCATGTCATGTGACTGGCATATGACGCTATCATACAGAGCTTGGTAGCTAGTCCCAGTGCACTGCAGCAGCACAACACTGGGACTGATCAGGGAGTAGGGAAATATCATCCTGCATGCGAGAAGTGTGGAATTACAGGAAGGCACTCGTTCTATAGAATGTCATTTGGACCACTTCTACCAGCTTCAAAAGGGTGTATGTCTTTAACATATCAATGCTATGATACAGGCCTATCATCTTCACCTCTACCACAAGCTACATGAAAAACATACTTACGTTACGAGCAGTCACGTACTGTACATGGTACATGTTAGAGGGCATCTCAAAATAGCGAAGAGGCTTCAATCTGCCATTACTTCATAGCTCCATATATGAATATATAGTAAAAGCTCATTCTACTAAGTTGGAAAATGTACATTAGTTATCCTATGCTTTCAAAAAAACCAAACTATTAACATCACTGAAGCTTCTAGATCTAGTTTGGGCCAGACAATATGGCTGGTGTGAAGGTCAACACTGAGCTGGCTTTATCAGTTTGCTCTTACAACAGCTAGGCTAACATTCAAACACAGCAACTATTTCTACAGCTGTCCATCCTACACCAATTCAATGGCGTATGAGTCAACTCGGTCCATTCGGTCATCGCATGCCGACAGTTCAAGTTCTACATCTCTCAGACACAGATAGGGGTATGATCGAAACCCATTCGTCACTATCACATTGTAGATATAATATTGAAATTATATTCCAGAGGTCATGTGACTTACAGTTCACGCTCTAGCAGAGTTTTGATGACTCCAGCGGCTTTGGTGAATGATAGGTCCTGCTTGTTACAGGCGATGAGGACAGGAACGCGGGCCTTGTTCACCATAGGATCAGTCAGCATCATGTACAGGCATCTGTCAAAAGGCATGCACGAGTAGACAACTCCGACATTGTCCACGGATGAACAATATTTCCTTACTCTGCGACATCTTTGATCTCTTTAGTGACAGTCGAGCTGTCAATGACGAATATGATAGCTCGAGCTGTGGCAGCGTATGTCTCCAAGAGCTGAGTTCTCAGACGCTCGTGACCTGAAGATGGACAAAGTTCCCGCCATTAATCAGCGCAGAGATCCCATGGCATTATATATCGAAGTCAGAATTTCTGAAGTCATATTGAAAAGACAGATGTGGCACCTAATTTTTATGATGAAATACACAGTGCTGGTAAAATGTGAGTATAAAGGAGTATAGGGTATAGAGTGCCAGCTGGGCTGCTTAGGTGCGCAGGCCTTTTGCATCCGCGCAGCTTTCTTGGCTTGCTGTTGGCAAGCTGGGCGCTTGCAGTAGGCTCATGCCCTCATGCCGGTGCTTGATTTCTACCTGGCTTGCAGGCTTCAGATGTACAATTGAGCTCTAGACTGCAAGCAGTCAACTACCCTTTTCTAGTTCTGTGCTAGAAGAGCTAGAAGTATTGGAGGGGCAATAGGTAAGCCTTTGCTATCATTTCCTATCACTTTGCTGCGCTCTCAAACCACTCATTGCCTTATTTCTTTCATTTTTGACAAGACATAATATACCTCTGTAAAACGGCGTCCATAAATACTCCATAGCGGCTACATATAGCTTCGAAGCTAGCATGTCTAGCTTCATCAGCCTCATACATACATTCTTCTTACCTGGAATGTCGACAACAGGAATGCTCTTATTCTTGACCAGGATATGTCCTTTATTTTCACTCATCGATGTGTGAGTCATCTTGTACGTACCACAGGAAAGCTTCAAACGGAAACCGCTAGTTCATATGACATGCCACGAAATGGGAGCGAGTTAGTGACCCGCGTTTAATCATTTACCTGCGTGAAAATTAGAGTCTTTCCTGAGTCACATACTCCCGTGATAAGTAGATTAGATCGATTCGATCTTGATCTTGCAACATATACTATGAACAACACTGAAAGCAAAGAGAAATTGCTGGTACGAAGAAAATATTTCGTCAAAACTTCACGCGGTATCGACATCAAAGCTGCAGAGAATATACGAATACAGTAACATACATATTGTTCATTTTAAATTCTCTATTTCTCGCAATTACGTACAAAGAGTTATGAGTCCGATTGCCAGAGCAAACAGTAGATCAGGAGTGAAATCCAACATCGTGGCAAAGAGGAAAACCTTGTGTACTATGCAACGTGTTGGGACGGAGTAGTGATCAGGAACATTGTCCAATCAATGCTTGACTTTTATCAGTAACGCGCGAAGTATTACATGCTCCGATTCGTCAATCGGGAGAGCGTGTGACATTCTATAAAAACTGAAGGTCATCTTGCATGGTTTTGATTGGCTGCTCGCGGGTTCATGCCCGAGAAGATTTTCTGCATCCTCATGATTGCTGCTGACACCTGTTGAAGCAAGCAAGATGGGTTCGGTTCGGTAAGTGCAAGTACGTGCAGCTCCTCGTATGTCCATTAAACACGAGCAATATAATACCATCATTGGTTTGCACGACATAACATCTCAATCATATATAATGTTCGGTCTACGTTTCTTCAGGGGTGAGCATTAGCTCTGATGATGAGGAATTCGGTATGTGTAGCAACAAGCAGTAGTGGACGATGCTCTGTCGCGTTCTAAGACCTCGAATCTATCTGTTACATTCTGAGCTTAGCACCTGTGTAACGGTGAGTTGCTAGTACCTATCTGCTGTTAATTCATCTTGATACCACTGCAATTGATACTGGAATTGTGTAGAGTAGAAGAGGAAAGATGGACTTGACACGTTTCTCTGGTCTGGGTGACGCGTACCTCCACCTCAGACTCGCTGAGCGATACATTCAGTGTCCAAAGGTGGGGCGCTTAACAATCCCCGAAGCTTTTTTCCTTCTGCATGACTTGTCTATGAAGTCATAACTCTGTTGCTCTATCGCTCCATACAGAAATTAGTACAAGCTTTCTCTTAGTACCAGTTCGAAATTTATCGATGCTCTGTTTTAGGAAACTTATATTCCACCTCCTATACCCGTGAAAATCCCTCAGTTTGATGAGCTCCAGCATGACGACTTCAAATTTGGACATGACTGTCGTCGACTATTTTACCTTTCAAAGGTGAGAGTACCCAAGCCTGCCTCTCACACCCACCATTGATCTATCGCTCTCCGTCTTAACACAGCAACTACTCGGAAAGTAGCTTGTATTCTCTTAATCAAAGTGCAATACTACTGACTACAGGAGAATTCCATGACTTTGTTCTGATTTTACTGATTCAAGTATTCCTCCAATAGCCGGACAGCTCAGACGAGAATGCTCTACCGGTCTGGCTCTCATCCATTTCAATTTTATGTGGAAATTGAAGTAGATGGATTCAATCCAATTATGAATAGAAAAATATAAGTTTCCTCAATTTTTTTTCTAATTGATATTTTTTTAGAAAGCAATTGATAGTTTATTTTGTACGCTGTTAAGCTGCATTCACTGTGCTGATAGCCCCCCCTCCCCAGACCGTCGGTTCAGGCATGTGCACTGTGCGAGAGGGCTATCCAGTCAGTGATTTGGCTTCACCCGATATACTGGCGAGAAAGCTGATAGAATGTTTCATTGGCTGGGCATTGACCAATGGGAGTCGAGCTGTACGTTGCGCTTTCCTTGAGCTACTCTCACCACGCAGATGTGTGAAATGACGGTGCCGGCCAGCGGCACAGTGTGACTCTGGCTTTACTGACCAAGAGTTCACCTTCTCCAACTCAAATTTTATGTAGAGTTGTCCTCTCCTGCATTACACTAGCGTACTGTAGAAGTAGAAATGTTTGTGATTTTTCCAATCCTGCAAACATGAAATTTTTAGCGAACGGAAATTATCTGCGATTTTTTATTCTGTTTGAGTCACTATAAGGAAAAAGGAAAAAAATGCGAAAGTTTATTTTTGCGATTATACAACCTCGCAAAATACGCATTTGAAGTCCCACCGCAAAAATTTCTACTTATACAGTATTACACTCTTCCGTATGAAGGGGTCCAAACAGAGGAGCTGGAATACGTTCAATGAGCTGGTAGCCTGTTGGTCTGCTATAAGTTGGGATAAGTGCGTTGAGTTATCAGTAAGGGGGGGTCTCCGATAGCCTTCGATCTAGCAAGCCTGCGAAATCAAGAAGCGTCTATTTGGGCTGTTTACGCTAGCCTTTCATTTGCTCTCTTTGGTTGCACTCATCGATTAGGACAATAGGAAACTAGAAGACAACTCTCTAGTGAGGCAGTAAGGTCACGGTCACATCACATAGTCCGTCGATGTCAACATACAGGTGAAAATACGTGATATATAACTATTGTGACTGTAAAGTTGTGTAGATTACAGATCACTGCTATTTTATTTTCCAGTAAAGTCAAATAACTTCAATGAATTAAAAAAAGCTTTGACCAGTCGATTTCATAATGCTTCCAGCATGTTCATGGTTGATAGTTCATGAATGCAACATCAAAAGCAGCAGGGAGAGACACAAACACTAAGAAAGTCATGAGTGTTTGTGTCAGTTAGGTCACGTGATGATGTAACAGCTAGTGAAATCAAGAGCAAATGGTCGTCGATTTCAAAATCCTCTCACTTTTGGCTGTGAATTTAAGCCGGCTATCTAAATCGAGGCTACCAAATCCTCTCACTTTTGGCTGTGAATTTAAGCCGGCTATCTAAATCGAGGCTACCAAATCGATGTGTGGGTTTAGTATCCAAAACATCCCGGCGTAATGTTGTGCACCTACGGTGAAGTCATGGCAAGGCAAGGCAAAATCGGCTACCCAAAAACACCCCCAGGGGGAGATAATTCCCTGGGAGTTGTGCCCACCTGCTACTGTTATTTCGGCTTTGCCCGCGGGCTATGATGATGATTGCAGTTGTAATAGTGTTTCTGAATTCAGGATGTGAAGTTTCTCAATCATGGCGCCCTGGGCTGTGCTTTGAAGGCATCATTAGAGGCTGCCCAGGTAAGGAGTTAATCCTATGGTTCGTCCGCCTGTGGCCCGTCCGCCTGCGGCCCGCCCGCCCGCCTGCGGCCCGCCCGCCTACTTACATGCAGTAAAGGTGGAAACATTAATGTGGAAAAATATATTTAGCAAATGTAGCGATTTTGAATGGAGCGAGAATGATGAAGCCGGCTAAGTTTTCTGTCAGAGTTGTATCACGGAAACCTTTGGGAGTTGTCCTCTCATTATCAATAGGACCCCCTATGGTGATCGTAAGCATGTCTGTGACTCTATAGATGATGATCTCGGTGGTGGGGATGTACTTCTACTCCATATCTGACACAGGCTCCGTCCTCATACGCTACTGTATTAGCTGCTGTATTAGCT
>ERZ1740065.980-NODE-980-length-16527-cov-11.631374_pt1 | contig 16527 bp, 15 predicted proteins | sample MGYA00581738_ERZ1740065 | MGnify/ENA primary metagenome ERZ1740065 (study PRJEB43018, sample SAMN04849749) | marine metagenome | isolation source: floating plastic debris | place: Pacific Ocean | collected 2008-09-01 | study: EMG produced TPA metagenomics...
CAATTTCTGTTGTGCTGTCACCAATAGCCCCTGTTGTACTGTGTTGTACTGGGGTGTAAGGGGAGCCCCCCCCCCCCGTCTATACTGGCAAACCAACGGTAGCCTGGTGGTGTCCTCCAACTATTCGGCATAATTAGAGTTAATTAGACTGAATGAGGAGTTGTGCTCTCTTGCCAATGTTGTGCTGTATCATTTACTGCAGGATGGCTCTGTACCTGCCGATACGTTTACCACCGACTTACAGAAGGAGCTGAATTCTCAGAGACAGCCCGGACTGGCTCCGTTTCTAAATGTCAGTCATCACAGATCACAGTCTATAGAATTGGTCTCCATGACGATCGTATGTTACTATTTTCACTACTGGTCTTACTTCTTGCAGAAAAGCCTTCCCGAGCTGCAGGCTGCTGTGATGGGGAGACGGCTGTCTATTATTGGTCTGGGCAATGACTGGATCCCTACTGCTACTAAATCCCAACCTACAGCAGTTAGTTATATACCGGAATTTTCACCTCTTGCGTTGTCATACTCTGAGTGCCATTGTCATGTCCTGAGTGTCATTTTCATGTCTTGAATGTGGTTTTCATGCTCTGAGTATGATTGTCTGCACTGTAGCGGAGTACGTCTCGTGCCATCAAGTCCGAACCGATGTCTGTGATGAATTCCCATACTGCGAAGCCGACGATTGTGAAGTCAGTCCCATCTAGTCAGGCCAAGTCACTGGCGCCATCTGGCCTTCCGTCTGCTGTAGTGTCAAGTCTTCCAGACAAGAAACAACACTTAGCTCACGCGCCAAGGTTTGTCATCCTGTTACTCCTAGCACTTACGCATAGAAAAACCTTGTCCTCTCCGGACCCAACGGCCCGAACCAAAGTCTGATATCGTTGTTGCTGATGATGATGACGGCGTGATAATGTGGCACAGGTTTTACGAATTGTCTCTTCATTCCTTGCATTTAGATTCTCATTACAGTGAGATGAATGCGATATATTTTTGTATATTTTTATATTATATTGTATATTATATTTTTTGTACTGCAGAGTTTACTGATATTTTTAATGCATAACACGATGTAAACGCATCTTTCGGTACAGCAGCAGTAGCCGTGGTACGTTTGAAGTCAAACAATATACTGAGTGAACTAACCAGCAGCAAGGTGAATGTTGTTTCTGCATATTTTTATATTATACTTGAAAACAGTAATCTTTTGCGTTTTCGAGAATTTTGGACCGATCGCAAAAATTAAAGACAAATATTTTCCTGTTCAATTGATTGTCTACCTGTACAGCAGCAGCAAGAAACTTAAAAATATTTTTTCACAAAATTTTATCCAAGGCGAAAATGTGAAAGCTTCCTGTTTTACAATATTTATTGTTATTGTTACTATTCATATTGCTTTTATAGTTAGTTATTTATATTTTATTTATTATATTCATTTATATTTTATTTATTATAGTCATTTATATTTTATATTGTAATGTGGGGATTTTCCTCTCGACGTGTAACTCTAGTATGATATTTGTCAGCGTTATGCTATTGATTTGATTGTAGTAATGGATCTGACAGCGGGCTCCAGGCTGCTGCTGACGATAAAAACTTCCTAAACACAATCGGCCTGCGCTACCGGCTCGCCTCCATCTGTAAGTAAATCTCCGACAATCCCTTCCCGCCCCCTCCCTCCCCTCCCGCCCCCTCCCTGACCTCTGTCGTATTTACACCTCTCATTTCCTTGAAGTTATGATTAGTTTGCGTAGTTTTATCTGTAGGATTGAAGTTGTCCTCTCTGTGCTCAGATTTCTGTGGCAATGAGCTGCATAAATTTCTTTCTTGAGCTGCACAGCTACACGGCAGCCACGGAGACATAGCTGTATTCCATACATTTATCTTTGTGGCTCAGTGATGCCTGGGAAATTTAGGTGATATGGCTTCCTAAGTTTTCCATGACCAAAATATACTTTTGCCAGAATGCTAGTTCTTATAACAACAACAACAACAACAACAACAACAACAATAGCTATTTTGATTTTCCGTTTTATGCTATGCTTCATGTCGGCTAAAAATGAAGTTATTCTAGGATTTCTATGAATTCTTAACTGACCTTGATGACCCAAGTGATGCTACAGCACGAGGGACACTAAGATCTAATGATAATCCTATGAGTAGAGATGAAATCGATGGTACTGATTAGACTGCAAACTATGTGGCTACCGCTATTCTATTCTCTGCGAGATCTCCGCTATTCTATTCTCTGCGAGATCTCCGCTATTCTATTCTTTGCGAGATCTCCGCTATTCTATTCTTTGCGAGATCTCTGCACTTGTGAAATTCAACATAATGTGATTTTGCAATTTTTGACAAGTTGAAGCTATTTAGTTGCCATTGAGACAGTGTCAACTGTTTGTTGCCATTTGCATCGATTGCGAAATGCATATTTTATCGTTCATTTGGAAGAAATGTTCCCGTCTACAGTAGGATATGAGTATTTATCGTGGCGGATTTGGCGTGTCATGTTTTAGTGAGGAGGAAGGGCTTGAAGCAGATGTCAGCGGACGTGCTGAGTTTGATGAGCGACTCGTGTAAGGACAGGCTTCAGCACCTCATCAGCCGTACAATCGTCGCCGCGGAACATCGTCTCGACCTCTACAAGGTCTGACCGCTGTAACAGTGAAACTTGTTAGATTAGTAGTGGAGCTCGCTGCTAGTTTTGTACATTGTATACTGCATTCCCTCAGACATGCATGGAGGTACGGCAGTCCAAGTTAACAATCTCTCACCAATATTAGACGTAATGTTAGCATATATACGATGCATGAGATGGACACTGTGTCATCTCGTAATCTCGTGCATATCTCGTGCAAATCTCGTACATATTGGTCTAAAGCTGCTTTTACACTGTCCAGACTTCGCTGTCCTCGATATTATTATTAGTATGCGTATCGGAGGGAATGTGGTGTGCACGGTGTAACATATGTATGTACTGTACGTACACGTATATCTGCATGCAGGTTGATCCGCGATATGAGCAGAGCGGCGACGTGCGATCTCAGATGAAATTTCTAGAATCATTGGAGCGACTGGAGAAGAAACGGAAAGATGATTTGGAAAGAGAGGCTCTGATGAGAGCTGCGAAGAGCCGAACGAAGACTGAGGACCCTGAACAAGCCAAACTAAAGCAGAAGGCTAAAGAGGTGAGCCAACACAGATGCATGCTGGGAAACCTTAATTATAGTTGATAACAAATCTCGATAGTCAAACCATCGGAGTTTCACTATTCAGTATTGCGACAGTTGTGACAACTGAAATAGTTACTGAACACGTCCGTCTGTTTGTCCTGTTCCGTTTTGTCCGTTTGTCAGCCGGAAAACTACTGAGATTGCGTCGATTTCAATTTTCGTAAAATACAGCTAGTGCACTCCACAGTTTGTTCAGTTTTGTGGTTTGTTTAATCATATCATGCGATGGTAGCTTCGATGACAGGGATGCGTTATCTCATGACATTTCTACTTAGCTCAGGACGGTGTATTGTGACATGTCACAGGACGGCTATAAACCATCAACATTGATTAATTGCCACTTTTTTCAAATACAGATGCAGCAAGCCGAGTTGGAAGTTGCCAGGCAACGAGATGCCAACCTGGCTGCCCTGGCCGCTATTGGTCCGAGGAAGAGGAAGAATGATGAGGCGGCAGTTAGTGGGCCAATTAGTTCTACCAGTGGTGGCCTGTCTCTAGCCAGCGCTAGTCAACCTCAGGTGCCTGTGAGTATCTGTATTCCTGTTTGAAGCCCACTGTATACACGACATGTCTTCATGAATCATCAGCATTTCTCAAGTCTTCAGATCCTCTGTTCCGACAAAACTAAGCTTGCTTGCTCTCCAACTCTCAGTTTCCAGTTTCCAGTTTCTGTTCCCAGTGGCCAATAGACCATCTGGCCACTACGTCACGGTGCGCACCCCAATGCATGACGAGTGGAATTTTTCGCAGCTGACGAGTTGCAAAAAGCTAACAAGCAAAAACATTGCTGGCAATATAACTGGATGGTACAGTTGTGTTATCTGTACTACACATCATACGCTCAGGGGAAAATCATAATCATCGCTTGAGCGCATTAGTTCTGAATCAGAACTTCATTTCTCTGTGAGAGCTAATCTACACATCATAGACATAGAACCTAGATGTAAATCTACCTTCGGGTTGGACTGTGGAACTCATAGCCTATGATCCCTCTCGTACCGGCTACAGATTGCAAGAGTTTCAAGTGTTCTAAAGCACTTAGATTTGTGCAAGAGATATTTATGTCTCACAGTGTAACAAAACTACACCAGCCATAGACATCTGAATTGAAGTATTGCTGCCATATTGTTCCGTTGCTGATCGCGATAGTGGGTAGCGTAACGCCACATAACTAGATACCCTGTCATATATTTCAGACGCATTGCCATTTATAGCCCGCATTGCGAAGATGTCTCTCTTATCTTATCTTTATTACCTGACATCTCCCCTCGCCACTCTCCCCTCCTCGCTCTCCCCTCGCCACTCTCCCCTCATCACTCTCCCTTCCCTGACATTCAGGCGTTGTTTGCTGTTTGCAGAGGCTGAGGCTGAAGAAGCTGAATCTCCGTGATCTGCAGTACGTATCTGAGCAGGACAGGCGCGTCAGCAAGTCCTCAATATTATATAAGACTCACATTAATGCACGGTGATATACCTCATTTCTATCGTATTCTCTCCTATCTGTCTATTCAATGATTGTTTCTCAACCTTTTTTGGAATCTAGTGTTAGCTGGCGACTTTCTGCTGCACAATTTGTATCTACCTTTTGCAAACCGAAGTGTTGCCATCTTCTTCTTACCATTATAACATGTCTGCATATTTCACATAATAACAATAATTTTCCATCTATTTTTTGTAACAATTTTCAATCACTAATCATCATTTTATAAAATACTGGCTTTTTGCAGTCATGTGCATAAAATATAAAATGTACGAAAACAAGTTACCTCTGTATTGGTCATTGATGAATGTTGTTTGTAGAATGTCACGATTTACCTCGCAAACTTGACAATCGTTGTACGCAGCTAACAATGATGGAATCATCATGTATGTAATACTAGCTGCCATATTTATAGGAAGACAATCTGCATAGGGCTGCTGAGCTGTTCAGAACCTTGCTCATGATCACGCAACAATCAGGAACAGAAAGGATCAACTATGTGTGCGTTTGTATGTACCGCATGTACAAGTGTAGTGTACAACCCACTTCACTTCAGTGCGCTATACTTGTACGCCGCCACTTTTCAAAGGTGTTGGAGTTGTTGTCTCTTGTTTTCTTATCTGCACGGGATGAGTTTGTTGCGAAAGACGCATGCGTTGCATTGTAACGCGTTGCTATACTGTACTTCGGTTTCGCTTTGCCAGCTTGTTGTGTCGTTGCAGGTGCGCCATGCTATGATCGACTGCGGTTTTCTATCAATGATTTTGTACTTATACAAGTTTTAGTGCTCAGGATGCCAGTGAAATTCAAGGTGAGTGGAGGCACAGTGCTAGCCGCATATTTTTCACAGATCATTTTAGTTCTTGCTTGCATTCATGCGCTTCGGTACGATTACGATCCATATTCATTCTATTCATCCATCTGGAGTTTCTTAACTTTTCTCGTTAAAACTTGATGTTTGAGTCCCAAGTTGCTAGTCATATTCATACGGAGGTTTTTTTCCAGGGTGATTCAGAGTATCACGAACATTTTAAGTGGATGAACTCTCCTAAGAGTGCCACTTTTACACCGACTAAGCAGCAGGCAGCTCCTACCGCCGGCTTAAGTTCACCACAAACCAGTCTTACTAGAGGTTTGTCATTGTTTGGCCTTGGATCTTCCTCTCACTCACTGGCTTTCCACTTCTAAATTCTCACTTACCCATATTAATATCTTCCTCCTTTGCTGTCTCTCTCTTCCCTCTTTCACTCTATCACTTTCCCTCCCTCCCTCTCTCCCCTCTATCTCCCTCTCTCTCCCCCTCTATATCTTCCTCGCCTCTCCCTATCCCCTCTGTCTCTCCCTCTCCCCTCTATCTCTCTGTCTCCCTATCGTACGACATGACATTGATCGTGATCTTGTATCCATAGGCTTTCAGAATGAGCCTGCAATACTCCGGAAGAAGAAGCCCATACCGCTGGTGACTACCAGTACGACTAAGATGTTTGACGAGGACATTGTGGTACCTGATGACTACATGCTTCTCGGAGGCCAGGAGAAATTTACTCCGAATGTTCCTTACCGTGATTACCTGACCAAGAACAGGCAAAGAGTGCTTGGAACTACGTACGTGGTATGAACCTACATTCTCTCACTTGTATTTGTAAAAGCTGATTTATTGCCTGATGCAGAATTCTTTCTTCAGCAGCAGCCAGAAATTTCATCTCCTCCTGACAATCGTCAGGCCCAGCCGTCCAAGCCTTTGCCCAAAGTTAATTTTGACACGGGAGCTCCAAGAAAATCAGGTGACCAAACCGTACACCTCCAACAGATTCCTTGTCATAGCGGACTGAAGTTCTCTCACTCTCACTACAGCTTTTACGGATGTTATATTTTTTAGTAGCTGTCCAGGACAATGTGCAGGTCAATGGAACCCAGAAACCTATAAACATGTCCAAGACTAGAGTGATTGCCAAGGAGCCTGTAGGGCCTGTGGTGAGACATTACGCTGTCTGACCCTTGACCCAATGACGTTGTGTGTCTGATTCGGCGTCACTGATTCCAAATAGACCAAAAACCCCTAGTTCTTAATTTTGAACTAATATCCAGTCAGCAGCAGAGGATGACCAGATACTGTAGAACCGGATTTGATAGCGACGGTCTAACGGCCGCAAAAATAACGAAGAAAAATTATCGCTATTGTTGGAATTTGCTAGAGAAATTATGCTCATTATACCTTATGTAGGAGTTGTCTTCCCATTTATGAGAGCACTATCGTTAGATAGCTATCATTTTTATTTCTTGATGATTGTGAAGGAAGCGCTAACATTTCTGTCGTTATCGAATCCAGGTTTACGGTGTGATGTATTTACTATCCGATGATTTTAGTGCAATTGTTGCCATGACTACGGTGCTTGCGACCCGTTCCTAACCAGATATAGAGGTGATCAGATGAACTCTTGTCTTTTTTAGTCTCCACCTCAGATGGCCGGCGAGGCCAAGGAAAGACGTGAACAACCACAGAGGAAACGGACCACTTCAGTTGATGACGCGACGAAGCTTGAGGCTCAGAAGTCAGTTGGTGAGCCTCAGAAGACAGAGAACCTTGTGAGGATTGGTCAGAAGCAGGATAAATCTATCGATGTAAGTTATTTTCCGCCTACTGTATCAATGGCCAGTTATGTACTGCCTTTGAAATGTGGTCATAGAATGTTTTGGGTAAGATATTCGCTGCTCTCATTAAAGGGGTTGGGAAGAGATTACAGCACTCAGCCAGTGGAAATGAAATATGGTGTATGTGAGAATCTCCAAACTCCAAATACCAACTGGATGTTGGAACAGTCTTGCAGTCATGATATTCTATCGCTTATCTACCACAGTGTCCAATAGCCTGCCCAGGTCTATGTAATAGCTAGGCTCTGGCCTTATAGTTGGTAAACAAAGCTATGGCGTATTCTCACAAAATTACGTCATAGCTTTGTATACCAACTAAAAGGGCAGAGCCTAGCTATTACACAGACCTGGGCAGGCTATTGGACACTGTGGTAGATAAGAGATAGAATATCATGACTGCAAGACTGTTCCAACATCCTGTTGGTATTTGGAGTTTGGAGATTCTCACATACACCATATTTCATTTCCACTGGCTGAGTACTGTAATCTCTTCTCAACCCCTTTAAGAAATGGTGATTGTTTGTGGCAATGGGTTTGCACTTTCCACTCACACTCATTGCTAGAGATTCGGAGAAAGAAGCAGTACTACTAAATTCTACTGAGCATGGCATTCCGATGTTGCTATGTCAGTATTTTTTGTTTAGAATAGAAAGTTCAATCCGTTGTCAACATATTGACCCAATTTTATTAAATATCCAGAATATAATTACTGGTATTTCACACTTATTTTCCCTCAGTAGATTCTCACAATAATGATAAAATGTGGATAAAATCTTCTTACAGGGGCACACAGTGGTTTAAATGACGAAAAGTTCAATTTTCACTTGCATCCCCTGATACCATATTGTTGCCGCTAGGATACATACGCTATGAAATACCGCGCTGGGCTCGCGCCTAAAAGACAGAGTAACAAGAGGAAATCAGAGTATACATACAAATTTGACTGGAAAAAACCGGTGGAGTCGACTCCTGTACTAGCAGCTGAACAGGTGAGTCGTATACTACCAGGTAAGAGTGAACTATAAAATAGAAAGTTAATCTAAAAAAAGAAGAAAATGTATGGCACGGTGTACACTATATACGACAGCTTGCCCGGCCAAATGTCCCAAGTATTTGATTTTCGATGATCCGTAGGTTATATTCCATCCCTCCTACAGCAAAGAGCATGCCATATTTGCCTTCAATTTGGCAAGATATCATTAGCAAACCACAAGTAAACCTTACCAAAGTACTTTAGCCCTGAGCTTCACGAACCGAACACTGAAGTCTTATGAAAGAAAGACGTTTCACCTACGGCGTACACTAGACTATCCCAACACTAGGTTTCTTGCTCACTCTAATTTTCCTCATCATCAAATGTCAGGTAAATAGTGCGATGCTGATGAGCAGCTATTAGACTATTTGCTGTTTTATTAACAGTTGATCCACAACAACAACCCGCAAGTTGGTCCTTACAAAGATAAAATGCCAAATAAGAGTGAGTACCAGAAGGAGTTCAAACAATGGAAATATAGGCCTGTCATCGGTGGAGATAACACTGAGGGCAGCCAACTGCGCAAAAACGTCCGATCATCTGGAGTAAGCTAATCACATTCACTCAGTCTCTACTGCTGTTCATAGAATCTCCATTTGTTATGAATTTCATCAGATACGTTCATCCTACATGACGAGATGAACTTAGAGTTGTCTTTTCTTCATTAGGAACTGTCTTTTCTGTGTTAGGAGTTGTGTTCTCCTCATTTAGAGATGTCTAGGACATAGTATGTATTCATCACATAGATGTAATAATGTTAGTTTCAATGGGGACGAAGGCAGTTATAATTTTTTTCCTGAGGTCTTGTTGCATTATAATAAAGAGAGGTCATCAATCCCGTAGATTTTTCGACTAGTTACAACTTTTGACTTTGTTATGCAGCCAAGAAGGTCGAAGAGCGAGACGAGAATAACTCCGGACCGTCGACCGGCAGCTGGTTCTCCATCCCGTGCCACTCATGACAACCAGCGGCTAACGCGCTCTCTGAACCCTCAGAAACCTTTCTTTCCTCTGAGACGTACAGTGTAAGTATTTATACTTACGGCAGTGAATATAGAACCATGAAAGCAGCCTGCCGTCACTAAACAACAAGGTACCGTTTCAGAAGCTGGACGTCTGAGTACAGATCAAACTACCAGCCGTTTAGCAACTATAAGTATGACAAGGGTGCCTGGAAAGGTGCTGCTCCTCCCCATGTGAAACAGCAAGCAGTGGTGAGTATAGTTTACCTGCCTCCACAGTGTATTGATCCCTTATGCAATGAAGACTTAGAAATGGAGTGGACTGATGGCACTGTTACTGCGTTCACTGATGATTAATGGTATTGCCATCATCATTGTAATGGATCATCTGCTGATATACTAACTACCCCAAGGGAGGTAACTTCGTGTGACAGTGCTCATTAGTTTCTCTCACTAGGAGAGACATGTGTGAGCGTTCCGTAGTGATACATGTAATTAGGTTTAGACTGTGGCCATTTCATGAAGTGTTCCCTTTAATTGATGTAGATTGAGGCAGCACCCGTACAGCAGTCTGGTACGTGGGTTAGAGAAGTGAGAGAACTCAGAGAGAAGGCTGACGAGTACAGGTCAGTGCAGTTGTACTCATTACTTACATTTACATTCAAGATTCAGTCTGGCTAATATAGCTACTAATGCCATTATTGTTATTATTACTATTATTACTGCTCCTATCATTGATGACTTGTTGTTTTTACTACTAGTACTATTATTATTGTAGCTGTTTCTTGTCTGTAATTGACGTGTGAGGGCTGGTTTCTCTGTTTTATGAGAAGAACACCCCATTGAGGAACTGGACTCCTGTCTGATATATCTACTGCTGGTTTCTTTCCCTTCGGTGAAGTTTAGTTGCTTATTTTAGGAAGAGGTCATTGGGTACACATTTCAGCAGATCACACGTAGCGCAGCTCTTATCAGAGAACAGTAAACTGTGGGACGCTGTCAGTGTCAGCAGTGAGTTGTCTGCTCTTGATCTGGAGCAATCTGAAGCTATGAGGTAAACGTGGGAACAGCTATGAGGGGCTATTGTAAAACCAGATTCGATAGTGACAGAAATGTTAACGTTTCCTTCAAAATCATCAAGAAATAAAGATGATAGCGGTCCTGTAAATGGGAAGACAACTCCTATATAAGGTATAATGGACATAATTTCTATAACGAATTCCAATGATAATGTAATTTTTCATCGCTATTTTCGCAGCCGTTAGACTGTCACTATCAAATCTGATTCTACAGTACTGTAAAACGAATTTTCTTTCTCGGATAACTTTTGCAATCAAGCATGTAGCAAAATATTTGCAATCTTCCATTTTTGCAATTGTGCTTTCAACATATGATCGCATAGAAAATAAATGCACTTGATATTACTTGCCGATTAACATCCAGAGATCGATCGCAAAAATTCTCAATTCGCAAAAAGTTCCATTCTACAACATGTGATTGATGTCATACTGTAGACTGGAATTATTTTGCGCTGAAAAAATTTGCAAAAATGCCAGGAGATTTCAATGGGAAAATTTCTGCAATTGAACAATTTTTGCCTTAATTCGTTACTACTGTAATCACTATATAAGAATTGAAATTTTTTGCAAACATATTTTTTTGCGATTTCGAACATTTGCAAAAATTGGCAAAACAATTCCCCACAAACAAATTCCAGTCTGCAGTATTGAAGATTGTTGCTTACTTTCAGCTCCACAGCGGAGAAAGAGAAGAGGCCAAGTCCTAAAAGAGGACGAACGCTGAGTGCTCAAGCCAACTTGCAGTCTGGCACATCAAAGAAAAAAGTGAATGAGAGTGTGCAGACAGAGCCTGTTACTGCATCTGGAGCGCGTAAACGTTTGGCTTGGTCATCAGATGGGGGCAGGTCCACCAGCACCTCCGACAGGTCAGACCTCAGCACCTATACTCGTATCATTCCTGTCTTGTAGCTTCTCCTGTTTCCTCTGTTCATAATCAGGAATTGAATCAAGCAGTTCCACATGTACTGTCTAACTTGGTGTAATGTTGTATCTGTTGTCAAGGCAACGATGGTGGTAGTCATGTATTTGTATCATCAAGCTGTAGCGTAAGCATACGGGTGCGATCACCACGCCTCTGTTTATACCTGCAGTGTGAGGAGCATTCGATCATCGAGCTCAGCTACTCTTCAGTCGAGAGACCTCGACAATGACCTCTGTCAGCCAATGCAGGACGTACAGTCAGAGGAATCCGAGTCGACTGAGAACGGGCGGGCGCAGACTCCAGAGATAGTTGAGTTACCCATCGCTCGGAGGCACCATCTAGATGTCACAACTCCTAACAGGCACGGCTTGATGTTGGCGAGCCCTCCTCATAGGCAAGAACTGACCAAAAGCCATCAAAAATCATCTGGTAAGAACATCTTGCCGGCAAAGTTATCCCAGGAACAGTTGCCACATATGAAGCTTCCTTTGTTATGAAGCATCTATACCAATGTCCAGTACTTACCGCTTATAACCTGTATGCAGCAGTAAAGGCTCATTCTGTGTTCCAGCAGCGAGGAAAGGGAAATCTAGGATTGCTCCTTCTCAAACTATCACTGTTGATGTCACACCAACATGTGGTGACAACTCCGTGGCTAATCAGATCCAGCTGTCACCAACGTATGGAAAGCCCACACCGGACACTCACCCGCTTCTCAATGAAGATGTTATGGAGCCAGTCGATGTGATATTGGAAACCCGCTACGTACAGAGCCCTCAGCCGACGGGTAAGTGGTGCAAACCAGTTCTCCAAGTTTACGCCACTGGTATGGTATTATCAGTGCTTTGTGATTGAAGGTAAGAACCTCCCGACACTGGCTGAAGGCATTGGGATGACTTACAATGTTCCTCCACCTCAACAAGGATCATGGCAGGATATCATTGGTAAGGAAAGACAACTCCCGGTGTCATGTAACCAGTGGCATAGATTTTTGCTGGACTTACAAATGGAAATAATGCTTTGGCTCAATCTAGTGTTTGCCACTCTCTGCAAAAAATTTTGCTTCAGCTTTTGCTACAAGTCCATTGATGTATTCAGGTAATCGCCAGAAGGAAGATGATGAGTTGAGCGAGCTGTCGACGTCTGTCATGTCAGCCATCAGCTCCAGCTCCTCATTGGCTAGTGAGACCCTCCAGAGAGCAGCCAAACGTCAGAGGGAATTCTGGGGCAAGACAGCGTGAAACTTTGACTAATCTATTCCCATAGCAACGAATTCTATACTCTTCATGATTGTACTAGTAAGCAGGATGCATAGTGTATAGAGACTGTATAAGTAAACTGACAAACACACATTGATTAGACACACATGCGTAAATCTGTATGATAGCTTAGCTCTACTATTTCGTTCTCTTCTCATAAGGACTGTGATACTTGATACTGCTTATTATATGACTGATGCTTCTAGCTGTTAGCAAATCAGCTTTATTCAAACAAATAAATATCATTATGTTCTGGAAAGAGATGCATCTCATCTTGCCAATGTTTGACTGCTGAGAAGACAGCGAGGAGCCAGCGTAGCTTTGCATCACAGATCTGATCTCCACTCAGTGATTTGTCTCTCACGCATTCCAAGACCTACTCTCTCACTAAGACAGCAAACATTCTTCCCTGTTATCTCCCACTAGAGTCATCAGCAGGGTAAGACAACTTCAGTTTTACACCATGCTGCCTATCATTGTAAAACAGGTCTTGGGAGCGGCTAAAAAACTGCAGAGAACTCAAAAAACAGGGAAAACTCCTAAGCACCGATGAAAATCAGTTCAGTCATCTCTCTGATGATGGACGATGTTTCTATCTAATTCATCCATATGACTGACCCATTGCCGGAAAGTACTGTTCATCAGCTCGTCGACTCCAGAGTCTATGGGCTTGATGATAAATGGTATGGCAGCCAGGCCTATGGCTGTAGATAAGCTCTTACTGGCTGTCAGAGGGAGGCGGGCAGACAGCACTCTGCCACTCAGCCAGCACAGCCTGTTAATCGTTATTCCTGCAAAGTACAGCAGGAAGCAATCTTACCTCCACATAACAAAGTACAGCGTACATATTATATCTGGCTAAGAAGGTAAGAAAAAGTTGAACAACATTTACTGTGCTGCACAACACAGGGCAATCTTCAGCAGCGGTGAAGTTATGTTACTTGAACTGATACAATAGACCTTGACCTTCACCAATATGGTGATGTCACGAACGTCCAGTCAACCTTACCTGGGATTATCACTGACGCCAGTCCTTGCCACAACAGTGTATCAACAACACTTTGGCACACAAGTTTCGTACGGTCCGACTCATCTTTGAACTGGTTCAGTAAAAATACTGATGAAACACGACGCAGCATGGTTGTAATTTAAAACGTATACAATTATATGTTCCTTACCTTGGAATGAGCTAGACCTCCCTTGTGGATGGCATCACCGACGACATACGCACTGGCAACGCCATATGACAACCTCACAGCATTCACGTGAATGAAAGATCTGAAGGCCTCTCCAAGCTCATTGGCATAACCTACCAACATACCAACCATGTCACAGACTGATGCAGTATGATATGCTGTAAATATTAGCTGCTGAAAATGGAGAACAAACATGGAAACTGCAGCATGCTGGAATGGAGTATGAGAAGGATGGGCATATCATAGAGGTAGGGAGGAAATGGAAAGTGGTGGAAGAGGTATGGGGAAGGGACAGGGAGAGATTCGAGAAGGGGAGGGGATGGAGAAATTTTGCAAATATTGGTGAATAGTGACACACAACACAGACAGGCAGCAAACCTGCCGCTTCCTACACGACCAAACGATGATGGATACTAGTCTATACATGGTGTGCGTGGGTGGGTCACTACTCGATTACACTTGTCCCATACCTACCAAGGTAACGATAGTATGTCTCTCTGAATGGGTCCCTGTCATCTTTGACAGGAGGTTGTGTGTGTTGTTGAGTATCTCTCTCGCCATTATAGTCAGATCCATCGTTAGAGTTAATAGGCATACTAGTGGTGTATGAGAGTATTTCAAGGATAATATCTTTATCGACAGAGCCTTCTACATAGATGTACACCACCAATGCTCAGAAGTACCAACCACTGTGCAGCTACGGTGATAGAAAGCAATACTGCTGTGTGGACTGTTAATGCTGCTGAATCGAAGAACTTGTTTATGCAACTTCGCAATGAACATAGCAGTTGTGCCTGTTCGCCGGTCAGCACTAGGCTTCTCACGTTCACTGCTCATTTGCTTATACCGTGAATCTTTACTGAAAAAGGTATTAAACTACTACATTCGTAAAAATCTATCTCTTGCAGACATATATTGGATACCGTTAATCAGTAGGAGAGGTCATTTGATGGGCCATGTAATAGATTTAAATCAGAGAGCCTCGGCTACCGGCTCGGTAGCATACCTCCTCGATAAACCCAGCGCGAGACCTCGACTAAACATGTAACAATATGGATGGGAGTCCTGAGGCGACAGATAACACATTTCAACCTCACTCTGATGGTCATAATCGTGAGAAGCTGAGGTTATCGTTCCCCAAGATTCCATTATTTTTATCTTTCGTATCTGCTGTCGGGCTTGGGATATTGATACAGCTATTAATCTCAAAGTTGACGTTAATATATTATGGAGACACCAGACCATCAGCGATAGGAAATGATCTCTTCTCTCAACCTCCACGTCAGCAACACTTAGTAAGATTTCCAACTGATATCTCCTACTACTCTGCTCAAACTGATTTATCTACGAAAGAAGATGATGGTGCTGATGAACAGTGTAGACATGAAATCCGAAATCACGAGTCCCTCGATTCTTATACTATTCAGAGAGTCAAAGAGAAACGTCGGCCTACAGGTAGATAACGCTGCTGACACAAAGTCATGCCATACAGTTATCCTAAAGGAATATGCTTTATTTAACTCTCTATTTATATTAGAAAACATTAGAGCAGAAGCTCATGCGTCATATAAAGCAGCATTGGAGATGATGGATCATGGCAAGAGTAACAAGGTAAGTGTGTATGGCTGGTCTTGTGATTATGCCACTTACAGTAACAATTATTTTCTATTTGTAGGCTAAGAAACTTCTGCAACATGCCATATACTTGGATCCACTGGATCCAGACATATTGAATGCTTTTGGTGAATTCCTCATAGCTACAGATGTCATGCAGGCTGATCACATGTTCAAACAGGCCATCATCATTAGTCCGTCCCACAGCAAAGCTCTTGTCAACATCCAGCGCACTGCTCCAGTAGTACAGGAGATGGAAGCTGCTGCGTACAATCGGTGGGTGAATGCTTGTCATCAGAGTCATGCATTGTGAGTGAAAGAGTGAGAGAGGGAGGTGTTAGAGGGGGAGGAGTTAAGAGGGGGAGGTGTTAGAGAGAGGGGTGCTAGAGAAGGGGTAGAATTGAGGTAAAGAGAAAGTAACGAGGGGGAGAAGGGTAGAGATGGGCATAGGAAGACCGAAGGAAATAAGCTGGGGAAGCAGAAAGAGAAGCAGCAGAAGAGAGGGAGGAGAAAAGGGAGTGAGAGGGCAAGTGAGAGAGCAGGTGAGCGGGTAAGGGAGAGAGGAAAACTTGTCATAAAGTCTTTTGATGCGAATTAAGTACTTGTACTGATTTTTTATTGAGAGAGGCAGGATGGGGTAGAGAGGCAGAGTGATCGAGAGGCAGGATGGGGTAGCGATGTTCTTGTGAAGCTACCCTAGTCAGCGTGATCCTTTCTGACTCTGTATTTATTTGCAGAATTGATCACAAACTCGATCTCTTGATCCACGTTCCTGAGAATCATCCCGCCTTGCGGAGGCTTAAAAAGGAGCTCTACTATAAGCACATATACCACACGGTGGCCATAGAGGGCAGCACTCTCAACCTACATCAGACTAGAGCCATCATAGAGACCCGTGTGGCCATTGGTGGCAAGAGCCTAGCTGAGCAGAATGAGGTATGACCTTATTTCAGTTTCATCTCCTGATTTGTAGCTCATAACTCATATCTCATACCCCTAGCTTCATTAACTTAACCTTAACACTCAATGAGCCCCCTCGATAAGAACCAAAAATAAGAACCTACAAAAAGACCAAAAAAAAAACAGCACAGAGAAGAACA
>ERZ1740065.981-NODE-981-length-16526-cov-12.401919_pt1 | contig 16526 bp, 12 predicted proteins | sample MGYA00581738_ERZ1740065 | MGnify/ENA primary metagenome ERZ1740065 (study PRJEB43018, sample SAMN04849749) | marine metagenome | isolation source: floating plastic debris | place: Pacific Ocean | collected 2008-09-01 | study: EMG produced TPA metagenomics...
GTGTTTGAGAGATAGAGAGAGAGAGAGAGTGTTAGAGAGAGAGAGAGAGAGATAGAGAGTGAGAGAGAGAGAGCTTCCGAGTTTCTGCTGCCAGGCAGGTGGCCATCGTGAATTACATGTACATGTATATTGAAATCTATATTGACAGGGGACTGACAAAAAGCTGTAAAATGACCATTATCTAAGTCATTTGTTAAGAAATCAAGCAGAGAAAGTTGTGATCTGTGATGTGAATGGGCAGCTATAATCGCCATCACAATGCCTTATAGATTAGGAATTCATCGGCTTAGCAACGTTCAATTTATGAAAACCTGCAAGGGAAAGCAGCTAACAGTGTACCTTTGGTTTACATGATAATTACTCAGTGCAATCAACCTAATGCAAAAATCAATGGTTCTTAGACAATCATAATTAGTCACTTTGTTTGACAATGTCGGATTACATTGTATTAAGAAAATACCAGCAGCACTCCAATCAGCATACAGGTTTTGATGGCTGATATATTTGTGGACACGATCTGGAGCCAGATGCAATGATTTACTTCATAGTTTAAAGGAAAATGATCTGTTTGCCTACTAAATAAGTCAAAGCCTTGGCGTCTGGAAGCTCATGTTAACGTATTGACAGGATAAGGAAGTTCCTAGCAACGCCGATAGAATCTGCATTCAATCGAAAGTAAGAGTTCGGCAGCTACAATTGAATGTTTTGGCCTGTTCAATCCGACCCACATGTACTCCGCAACAATATCACCCTCACCGAGTGTGCAAGCGCATGAGACAGAGTAGATTGTTGATGATGGATTGATGATACAGTCTTGGAAACAAGAGGGACTGCAGAGAGGATTAAAGGTCCGGCCACACTCACATAGTCGTGGCCCGTGATGACTTATCTGTAAATCTATGATTCGTGATAGCTTTTACACAGTCCTTTGATGGGGCAAAAAGTTGTGATGGGTTTTGTTTCTTACGTTGCTCCAATTAGTGGCTCAGCTATAACATCACCCGGCTACCGTGTCCAACACAACATAAGTGGTACCGGGGTTGGATGGGAGATGATCTCCTCGCCAGCTCAGATAATAGTCTTTTACCTAAGCAGTTTATCACAAGCCGTCTTTCATAGGTCTCGGCTATTCACCAACTCTTCATTTATTGCAAAACGTGTGCCCAACCAGGCCAACCAGTCCATTGCATACACTAGGGGTGGTATACATCACAAAGCTAGAAAGAAGGAAATTATCATCAAGGAAAATCTTCCAATAAAGAGCCTTATCATTGACAGCTAACTCACTATAATTAAAAACAGTTCTTTTCACAAACACAAACAACTTTATTTTAGAATGTGACAAATATTTTACAAACACACCATCAGGATTCGGTTCTTAGCAATGATTGATGTAATAACAACTAATCTAATCAAACGAGGGCAGGTGCAGATCCTTCTTTTCAGGTTCAGTCATCGTAAATGAGGAAAGTGCTACTGCAAAAGGTTTTAGTACATTTTCACATCAATGAAATCTGTTTGACATCAGATTGAAGCAACATTTCAATCAGATTCAAAAGGTAGTCAAAATACGCTAAAATCATTGACTATTGCACTAAAAGCAGTCAAAATCGTGTAAATGTCACAGGAAACAGGAAACAGCTTTGATATTTCATTATTAAGACTTATGAACCTGTTTAAAACACAAAAATACAATCAGTGAAATATGAAATTTCAAAATTAACAGTCTGAAATCACTCTTAAAGCTCAAAACAAATATTTTAATACGTTTTGCATACTGACAATAATAAACATGAAGAAATAAGGAGTGGTAATTAAAATGTATGATGAGAAGAAAGTTTATAAACCATATGTGGCCGCTCTCATGACCCTAAGCGGAACTCCGCAAACCGTGACACAGAACCTCCACTGCTGCATCTTGCTATCATATAATACTTGCTATGACAGTTGTCAGAGACAACATTTTGTCAGAGACAAGAGTCATCGATGCAACACTATGTGATATCATACGGCACGATACAATACATTACGATGCAATATGATGCTATATGATATATTATGATACGATAAGGTATGATATGATATGATTCATGAACACCTACTATCATTGCTGGATGTGATAGCGTCTTATATGACCAGAACACTAATTAATTGTGGAATGTGTTAAACCGATGCGAACACAGCTCTGCTTTGGGAGAGACCCTGTATTGGTTCAACGGTGCAGGACAGATTATGAGACTATTGAAGTACCTCCAAATTATCGCATCTCTGAAATCATTCGTGTAGATACAATTACTCAGTCTTAACCATCTCCAACCCTGAGAGACGGTATTTCTACTTCTGGGAAAGCTAAATAAGATCTAAGTACAAAAGCTATGTTTGACCTTTGGCTTCATAGACTGACAGCATGTTAGCTATCTATTGTTCTTAGGCTCGTAAGCATATCTATGGATCTATGGATCTATGTCCATAAAGGCCAGCATTGAGGCATTCATTGAACATTTCCTAGGCAATCTTGAGCTCAATTAGGATCCTGTTCCTGGGGTGCTTTTTCCTATAGTAGGACCTCACGTAAGGAAAACCTAAACTTCAAGTGGGCTGCAAAGCCCGAGATAAGCAAATTAGAGTTGAATCCTAACTTCTCCTTACGGGTACCCAGGAATTATTATACTCTGTTCTATGCAGGCCTACAGGGGATGTGCAGTATATCTATGCCTTCAGAGCCATTCCAACTGACCAAAGAGGCTGTACTACTGAAAATTAAAATGTATGACGCGGTGCCGTGCTTGAAGTTATATGTTCAAAGAAATAATGTAACTGCAGTTTCTTTTACCCATGTTGCTTCACAGTTTCATCCACTGTGTCACGTTGAGACTGAGACATGTTTCCTGCCCAGCAACATACTGGTGACCAATCAGATGGTGGGTCTGATCTTCCTGTGACAAGATGACTCTGACGCAATCATCTCTGCTCATACACCGATAAATGCATTTCATGTCTGCACTCCCACTGTAGGAATCCAGTATCACCCCACAAGGCTTGTATTTCTTGGTTTTCTCGAATACTGCAAGCAATGGGAATCATAATGAAGTTGAGCTTATGAGCTTTAAAATCGGAATCCTTTGAATGGAACCTGGCTGCACACATTTAGCAATTTTTATTGTAATAACTATTAATTTTAAACGGATTCATGCCTCGCGCATGAGTTCTGGAACTTCCCAGGTACAAGAGAAGCAACTTCTGATATTCCTTAAATTTTATCGTGACAGAGGGGAAGACGAATTCCGGTGCTATACTGACGCAACATGGTGAAGGCCGGGCAATACTAGACATATTCTCACACATTAGTTGTAGGTGACCATTTGCTGTGTGTGCCAGCGGTGTCCGCAGTAGACACCACTTCTCTGAACAAGCTGATTGTAAAACTCTCTTGAAAGCTCATCGGAAAATTTATGCTACCCTGATACAGCTGGATATAAACGCTAACTAGGACTGAATGCTTTCTAGGAACTAGATAGCCAATCAAATAGCTTTTCACCGAAGGAGTCGCTTACAATTTCAAACATGGTGAAAAAATCCAGCAACAGTCCAAGTTGACTCTCACAAGCTAAAAATAGGAAATAAATGTGGTTTTTGTCATTCTCCAGTCAATTTCCGCACTCACTCCCGCTCAATCCCGTGCATATCCATGCCTATCCGCGCTCAGTCTCGCACCTGTTGATGCATGAATATCAGCAGAAGAGTTGAAAAAGCCATAATTTCTTGAGGGTGTGGCTATAGCGTAAAAATGTGTTTAATGTGGCTCAGCCCTAACTGACAGGAAGACAAAGAATGGCCGTCATTTGAGGCAACTTACAGCTCTTATCACAGTTGTTGGACCTTTCAGAACAGGATCTAATATCGCCGTCGGGTTCTTGTTGCACACAAAGACTTCCGAATCGGTAACATGGTGTAGCAGATCTCACTGCATGAGAGCAATGCTTTTTATTAACAGATAACAGATAATCACTACATTAGAAATATCCGAGAATATCGACGCAGAGAAAGAAAGGTTGAGGTTGTTATAGTAATGTCAGTTTGATATGGATTCTTGGATGATTAGTATAAGTAAGGCTGCACAGAGCGATTGAGCGATTAATCTTCGCCAATAATAAAGTGTCTGCTTAGCAAGCTTGATTCGGTAATTATTGGTAAGCAAATGTTTGACTTGACCCGATACCAAAGAAAAATGGCTCAATCAAGGAGCATCATCCAAACCTAACATAGCCTTGGTTTCTGAGGCATGTCTTTTGCATCTGTTATACTCTTTAGCTTTGAAGTAGCGATGCTACGGCTAACAGAATCACTGTATCACATGATACAGGCGGCGCCCAGACTACCCAAGGGCTGAGAGTCAGTAACTGTAAGCTTCATTTGGTGAAGCTCCAATTCTACTTAAGATTTGAGATTTATTTTAAAGTAATCTGTGTCATTGATATGTTGCAATGTTCTGCCGGCCAATTTTGCGTGCCCTGGAGGGGGCGCTGCGGTGCATCATGCCAAAAAAAGCTATTGACTACAACCTTCTCACACTGCCTATTGAGAGACAGACAAGTTTTAGCTAGGAATTTTCTCATATTATATTAATATGGAATAAATACGTATCAGATCATGGTATAAGCTTCGGACTAAATAGTTTCACCTCTCATGTGTAGGAAAAGTCGATAGTGTTTCAGTCGTTTGGTAATTCACTAATCCGACGGACAGAATTCTGGTCAAGCATCGCTAGATATACAGTAGAATTATTGTGGAAGCAATTCTCAGATCGCTGTGTTAAGTTTTAATGTACAGGAATCAAATATATTATTCTGCAGCAATTCAGTACATTAGGCGCGTTCGTGCAGCAGGAACGCGAAGCTTTTGTCGTGGGTGGCCCGCGAGGAAGCGTAACGAAAACAAAAACTACCACTAATCCTTTGCGGTAAAAGCCTGGCGCTATCTTGTGCGCGGCTTCTGACCAGCTAGTGGAACGGCTTCGTAACAGAATGCAAGCGTGACCGTTCTATACAACTATCAAGACACAAACAGCTAATATCTTAGTCTATTGCAACCATAGACTACGCTTTTCATCAGCTAGTTTCTTTCTTTCTCACCTCTAAATAAAGCCAGAACAAGTTTTCCTTCAAATAGAATTGTCATACTTACAGATTTGAAGCTCTAGAAACAAGTATGAACTGGTTTCATGTTGATTACTAGTGCATTTCGGCAATGAGAAGTAAATCTTTCGAAAATACAAAATCGTAAGAAACCGGAAATGGTAAACAAAGAAACGAGTTAATTATATTCGCTCAAGCCGTTTATTTTAGATAAGACAACTCCACTACCGAATTATACTCGTACCCTCGAACGATTACCGCGACTCTATTCACAGGGTATGGCACGCTAGCATTCGTGTTTTTTGCGTTACTGCTAATTTCGGAAGGGTCGTGCTGTAATGCTCCGCGGTGCACGGACGCGCCTATTGTGACAAACCGGTAGCTGTTATTAAAAACTGACTTGATGACAAGACAGATTTATTTTAGTTGACTTTGACTACCAGAGTCTGTAACTGATGCTTCAAAGAAACCAGCTTCTTATCTACCAATTGACTGAGTAAATTGATCATTTAGTCCGCAAATATCTTCCATTCTCACTCGTAGCAGCAGGTTGTTACTGAAGTATCCATGTGTATCCCATCTATCATTGTAACAGAAGGGACCATCCATGCTATCAGGATATCCATCTTGAAGACAAAACACTGAAGCTACCAGTTACAGCCGGTTTAAGTTTACGTAATCATACCATGCAGCACTTACTGACCTGCCATAGACTAACAGGATTTCGTCGTAACCGTAACGTGGACTGCTAGCAAATAGGATGGTTATAAAAAGTAGCATTGGTACTATTACCAGCGTAGCAAAGCAGGGATTATGATGTGGAAAACAAGCCGCTAAAGGGACATAGTCATTGAATGCAGAAGATCTGCATAGAAATCGAACTGTCCATCATATGTATCTAGATTCTGGGCTAGCTGTGAAGCTTGTAGTAATAGTTCTAAGCATAGACTAAGCCATCAGACTAGCGCTGTACTGGTATGTTTCGGGTATGATGCACACAACTGCCATCTAGCGACGCTAATCCGACGGTATTCCATTGTAAAATCAGTGTTAAATCTTTGCCTAAACTTTAGTTATTTGAAATCTGGATACTAAATGGAAAAAGGCTGTTCAAAAGTCTAGAGGTGCGCACTCTTGGCATTACGAATGAAATTGCCTCGCCTTACAAAGACCATGTAAAATGTGACATAGATTGTAAATGAACTTAAAAGCACTATTCCCTATTTTGCACCCCATGTGGGGCCTGCACATATGCATACACACGCACGCCCGCACATCAGGCGGATATTTTGAGAAGCTTTTAATTTTTCCTGTAAGAATGGTTCTATTAATGTACCTTCCATCCCCATTATTACTCCATAGGCACCGACATAGACAGAGTGACAGTAGTGCGCACATATGCCCGCATGTGCCCTCACATTGGCCATATATTTATAGAAGCCATCAATGTTTCTGGTAAGAAAGGTTTTATGAAATTACCTTCCATCTGCATGAGTGCTCCATGGCCCCCAACATAGACCGAGGCACCGTAGTGAATGAGTGAAAATGGCCGATTGAGTTGACAAGTGCTCCAGCTACCTTCCGCTGTTCCCGCATTGCTGGTGCAGACCTGGGTCGTGGTACCTAGTTTGGTGTCAGCGACAATCAGCCTGAAATATGATTGCGTTGATGAAAAACATCGGCTATGTGTCCTGATTTCAGAGTTATACAGGAAATTATGAGCTGGTTTATGTTATTCATAGTGACAATGGCAGATTGAGGCTAAAACTACCGGCACATCAGAGTCAGTCAAAGAATATGTAGGAAATATTCTTTTCGGGTAGTGTTGTAAATACACAAGGAGGAAACGACTCAACTCTTGGTAAATCTAAACAGACGTGAGCTACCCTACTCACTACACTTTTACGTAATACGTAAATCTGAATTCAGATTATGAAAAAGCAAAATTTGTTCATCCCTTTCAATTTACTATTGCGCAACAGAAGACCATTTAAGTAACAAATTTCGTATGGTATAGTTTATTTGATCTTTCATCGATGGAAGAAGAAAATATGTCTGTGACATTGACTAAAAAATGCTACCAATGTAAAATACGGGCCAGTATAAAGAAAATATGCATATATTTTGGCAAGGTGATGCTGATTATGTTTGAGAGTGTAGTTGTCGGCCTATATAACCATCATGGGTTTATACTAAAAATTGTGAGACGTCGACAGGGCCGGCAAGGCAGGCACAGCTTTGCCGTGCCACTTTTTATTATAATACTCAAAAGATTTTACGAGTTTTCTCCTCCTGGGAAAATTTTCTGAGAAAATTTGGCCCTATCTTACGACGCTACTAGCCGTATGTGACAGTTTATCAACCAATCCCCATCAAGTATGATGATATCGACTTTGATAGCGCAAATTTTATATTGCAAAAAGAATAATACCAGACTTATTGGTGCCATGATTGGCCAAAAAGTAAGCTTGAACAAGCTTATATTCTCATGTGGTCCATAAATGATCTTAAAATGGCAGCAAAAATCTGAATATATTAGGTATTGCTAGAAATCCTGCTGAACGGCAACAGGCATTACAGAATAGGATGAGTGAAGCTTTGTTCACCAATTATTTCTACAGAATTTTGCTTTCCCATCTATTCTCAATAATCATTAGAGTTAATGGCGCTAAAACGCTCGGTGTGCTTTGCTGCTATCTTATCTGCTTGGTGTTTTCTCTGCTTTGTTTGTGGGGGCATCTTCCAAGTACAAGCAACAAAGCCTGCTGTTTGATCCTGCCTACGAGTGAAAATTCTACTTGTGGCTACTTGCACCAGCACCTCATTTTCGCTCGCACGAGTGAAAATATCTAAAATTCATGCTAGTGTGTCTTGGCCTCAATTGGGAGCTTAGTTCACTAATAATCCGAGAGTGGTATAATACAAACATCCGTGAACAGGTACGACAGCATACTTATCAAAGTAAGCTCAACACCAGCGCAGTTGAATACCACCAATGACCCACCGATAGCGGTACAGCAATGTCGATGTAAGCTGCGGCAGCAGATAGTAATAATACTGCTGTGAATTCTTATAGCCCGGTAACTGGTTTTCAGAGGCATAGTTTCCATACAGGAATATATTATGGGCACTGTCGGCTTTTTAGTTCTTCCTTCTATGCTCTGGTTTGTCATGAATAGAAACCTTTACTTTCAGATAAGTAAGCTTAGTCCAGCATGAAACAGATTAATCGGAAGAATGCAGCACTACTAAGAACAGATATTCCAGATGCTACCTCAGATCTCACCACCACGCCCAGCTGTTTACCGAATATAAGAAATCTAACTTCTTTGGATATGTAGAGCACACATGGAGTAGGTAGATAACTTCATACCATAAGCCCACAGTAAATCTAAGAGATTGAGCTCTAGGGTTCGGAGTAAACATGTGTGGTTGGTAAAGTTGGCAATTCAGTATACCGACATAAGATATTATTACCTGTTGTTTTCCATGTCAGCAACAATCCATGTTCCATTGTCTACCTCTACGAATCCTAGTGGATACCACATCCGCGTAGTGCTGATATCGCCCACTGTCTTGCCCGTACTCTGTCCGCTTGTTCCAATAATGTATTCTAAGGAGCCATCTTTGATCGCTGCGAAGCCGTTATTTAGTGTTATGTAAACAATATCCGAGTTCAGCCCATGTCCGAGGAGCCGAGGGGAAGAGCTCGTGGTGAGAAGGACACTGGACTGATCAGTGGTTGTGTCTATGGATAGTATTTTGCGCTTGACGTGAATGCTGACGTAAACTTTCTGACCTCCGTCATACAAGACTCCCACGGGATCATGCATGGAAACATCATTTATCCGGTTCCCTGTGTGCGAGTTTCCAGCTGCGCCATTACAAGCGGCCGCAAAAGGGCTCATTTCTCCGGTATCGAGGTTGTATTCCTCGACGCATTGATTGCCTTCATTAGTGATGAGAATCTGATTAGGAGACAACGCAGACATCTGCCACCTGTAGCCATATTATAACAACAATGTTGGAGAATAATGAGCATGGACGGATCCAGGAATTCTTTAACTGGCATAGCAAACATGAAACGTAGCTGTCCAAGTGGGAACTTGTGTTTCTTGGCAACATTAACAACTTTTCTGCGATGAAAAATGAGGTTTGTGTGGCTGTATGGTGAGTACAGTTGTGGTTAAATTACCTATGTACTAATCGCCAACAAAAAAGTCGAGGCAGATATTTTCACTGACGCTACAGCGTTAGTTGGTTAGCCTGAATCCTTGATGGTTAGTACAATCATAAAACTTAGGTGATACACTAGATGCGATCAGAGACTCATTGATTTGCTAGATATAAAGCCTTCAAATAAACCTTCCCTGCTATTCACCATCACAATTCACTTTACTCACACTTGCATCGCCCACCTAAAACATGACCTTGTCCAAATACATTGTGAATGTGTCCCACTTCACACCAAGTATCCCTGTTGGGGTCTTAGCTTTCCCCACATCACCAGTCTGACTATTTTCGTCTACATGCTGCTATCAAAATGTAGTCACCTCCAGTCCATGGTCAGCTAAAACTGTAACTTTAGATTGTAAGCTTACTTGAGGGTGTTTGGCCATGTCATAAGTTCTTCCACATCTCCAAAAAGAGTGGTTCGGAATAGGCCTGTCCTAGTGAGCAATAGCAGAGATCCCTCATTCATCGGCTCTTCGATCATGTAGCATAGAGTGGTAAATGGAAGGGTGTCTGTCAGTTTGCTTAAGCCTCCCAGCTGTACAGACCTACATTGATAAGAAATTTGATCATCTATCAGCTCATGCGGGACTTAAAAAAAGAATTCGGCACTGCATCAGGGCAGACAAATCGCCTTCCTTCCTGTATACACCTTTCTTCTGCATCAAGTTAAGATCTCAACCCTCCACATGACATATTTGTGGAGATGTTGAAACCTGGGACAGATGATTCACGAAGACAATGATGGAGGTATAGGTAAGACAAATGATTGATGAGATTATGAAGCCGAATACCAACAGTTGCATCAGTGATGGGGTGAGGGATTGAGGGGTTTAGGAGAGATGGCTCTCCTATCTGGTCATTTACTCACCCGTCAGCGCATAGACCTGCATCGATAAGAAATCAAATCCTCTACAACTCATGTAGGGTAAAAGGAATATACCAATGAGATTAAAAATGAGTGTTTGTTGCGCATTACACCGTGTTGCTAGCCTCCAACCCAAGTTCGCTAACATTAGTTGCATGTCCAATGCACTGCAAATAGAATAGTAGGCCTAAAAGAAGCTTAAAATATTACCGTATTTTACCCATTTAACGCCCACTCAGGTAACTAACTTCTAGTCAGGCTCTTCCTTCTCGCACATTCCTTCTCAAGCGTGCACACTCGCGAACATGATGACCCATCTATATTGACAGAGGACTGACAGAAAGCTGTAAAACTACCATCATCTAAGTAATTTGTTCATAAATCAAACAGAAAAATTTGTGATCTGTGATGTCAAGGAGCAACTATAATCACAATCACAATGCCTTAAATATTAGGAGCTCATTGGTGTAGCGATGCTCAATGTATAAAACCAGCAAGTCTGGCGCTTTTAACTCTTCTATCAGTAGGTCCACGGATTTTCTAAACACCGGTGTTCAACTTAAGCCTAAGTGTGGCTGAAGAGTAACAGGTGCGAACAAAAGCCAGAGTAACACCAATGTAACACCCGCGTATGATTCCAAAGCACCGATTGATAGAAGAATAAAAAATGCCTTAAGTATCTCCAGTGGTCTATCTTCGAACCTAAGTCAGATGTCAGGTCACTGATGCTAAATGCCTATGGAGTCAAAAGGTGGAGCTCATAGCTGTACATAACATGGAGCAGTACAAGTAAGCAATGTTTGGTTGAAACTATATGCAGCAGGAGGGAGTAAGGGAGCAGGAGGGAGTCTGAGAGAGTGAGAGAGGTAGGGACGGAGGTAGTCTGAGAGAGAGGGGGGAAGGAGGGAGGGAGATAGCCTGAGTAGTGAAGTTATATAGATCAGGGATTTAGCTACAACTGTGTTGATTGCTATAAAAGCTACTCTTGTATGAGCCGAATACGATACAAGCATGGGATCTGAATAGGTGAAAATAAATCGCCTGTTTGACGATATAAATGACAGTGAGTGCATCATCTAATAGATGATGATGCTGACAGAAATTGTTTTCCCATGTAACTACTGCAGAGGAAATCGTGCTTTTCATAAGTTTACTATGATTTCTGCTCTGCGAAATGGAGGAAGGGAGGGATGGGTGGCAAGTTATATGATACTCACCCATCGGCATATTGCAGAAGGCATTTGCTGAAGATAAAGAGAATTGCTGCAAGCAGCGTAATGTAGGGGATGCGATCCATCAAGTAAATTTCATCGCAGTAACCATTATGTAGACAATCAGTTCCAGTTAACAGTTTGCTGAGGTTCATGCATTCTGTGACTTTATATTATTTCATATTGATCCCCTTCATTGTCAAATGTCATACAATCAATAATAACAATAATAATAATAAATGATAAATGATATATGACCACGTAAGCAAGCATACAGAGTTTGCAGTGCGTTCTGTCTGTGGACAAATGCTGAAACTGCAGACACCATATGTTTGTCACACATCTGCTATAAGAAAATCATTTGTTTGCTACTGCAATACCTAAGATACTGCAGATCTGTAGTTTAATTTATTGACGTACATGCTTCCCAGGTCGATAAAATATTCACATACTTTAGCATAGGAGTTTAGTCTGTGCATTGGCATTGGCATTTGTATTTGCATTGGCATTGGCATTTGCACACTCAGTGAAACTTATAAGCATCATTGCAGTAAATAGCTTTACACATTAGCCTGACTTATCTGAATAAAATGTGGAGAGAGGAATGCCAACTAGGAGTTACCCTCTTTGTTTCAAAATTAATAGGGTGATAGCCTTCCTGAGTGTTCCTTAGGCCATATACTTGAGATCCAGCTTTATCTCTGCTCCTCTTCGCATCCGCCTTTCCTGCTGGCTGGTTGTGACAGCTTCTCTCTTGTTATGGTTGAGTAAGTTATGTTGCTTTGTTTGTTCTTTGTTGATAAATAATACAGAGTCTTCTAATAGCTTTCTTTACTTCCTTATGTCACTCTTGCACTGAGGTGCAACCCCACACCCAGTGCTATCCCCGCACAAAAAAATTCTGCTGATCAGGGCTACTAATCTTCACCTTCGCCTTCTTGAGTGCTGATTTATGGATGTCTCCTGATATATCACCCTAATTATTTTTACTTTGAATTCTTCGGCATTCAATAAAATAGTTTGACAGCGACTTTAATAGCCCAAAATCCAAATTAAAATTTAATTAGTTGTTTCAACTGGCTAGTATATGAGCTCTAGGCCTGCAATGATCCATGCGTTCCGTTTTCGATTCTTTTGATTCAATGAATACTTTTGATTGTTTTCAATTTTGTTATTAAGATACGCTCTCAAGTATAACTGATAGATAACACGCACACATGATATCTTTGTCATATTGAATGCATGAGCTGGTTAACACTGATAAGAAACGCTTATGTTCAAATACAATACTGCAGTGAACGGAAATCATGATACACAAAGTATCTAAAATAGATCCATCCTTCACAATTTATCTAATGAAATGAGTCTCTCTTAGAATTTTGGACGTGAAAGTATTCTTTCTGATGAAACAGAGGTGCCACATGCAGCGAGGTGTTGATTACCGCACTTGAAGGGCAATAGTCAGCTCTTTTCAGCAACTGAAGTAGTGTCATGTAGCTTAAATCTTTTCTCTTGATAGCTATCCAGCTGGTAGTTGACCTCCTTGTGTAATACATGATCATTATTGAAAGGGATTGATTCCTCCACTATCGTTCTTATGATAGTGCTTCCTCCCACAACATCAGAGGGATTATCCACAAATGAAATGGTACTACTCAGCAACGAATGTGTACGAGTGCAGATATCTCCCAACTCAGCAGGGACGCTGCAGTATAGCGGGTTTCAGTTTATAACGCATTCAAAACAAATAAATAGACAACTTACATGGCAATAGTAATCTGGCTAATTTATAGCTTCTGTACCTTAACTTTGTGAATCATCACAAAGACAGAATCAAAAAATCGAGAAACGCACAAATAATCATTACAAGAAGTATATCGATGTATCGCTGCAGGTCTTATGAGAGCACAGCATTGGAAAAAAACAAATATCATATCGGAAAACTTTTCCCGTTGTCTGTCGGTGGAGGAAATAGTTTTTCACATTTTCATATGTGTGCATGTAACATATGTGTGCACACCTAGGCGCTTGCAAGAATGTATGTGCGCACATGAGTGGAAGCGTGTGCGCCCATGCAGAAATTTACAGGATAATGACTATAACCAATAACTTTAGCACCAGTTTCCCATATCCCGGCTTGTCTATAGTCTGATCCACTGGGTCGTGTTGAGCCTGAGGTAGGTTGCTTTCTGTACATGATTGAACAACATCGTCGGAGTCCTCTCTGACATGCTCTTGAAGTACCCCCAAATTTGCAGGTATAAAAGTTGATTACGGTGTCTGAGCTCAAACTGAGTATTCTACCAGTTAAGCGCTCCGATGAGCTGGCATGAGATATACTCTAAAGGATTTGCTTTGAATCCAAGAGTTCTAATGCACCTAGCTGGCAAGCAGAGTAAGGTTGAAATATCGTCTCGAAAGCCGATAGGAAATCATACGTAAAGTATTCCAAAACATTGGTTGTTTGCACGGAAAACAGCTAATGGTTTCGCTTTTTTTTACGTGGTAATTAATTAGTACAATCAACCTAAAGGAATTATCAACAATTTGGTCTCTAGTATTTGACAATGTCGGATTAAATTGTATTCAACAAATATCAACAGCACTCCAATCAGAATACAGCTTTTCCTTGCTATTATATTTGCGGACAGGCTCTAGAGCCATATGCAATGATTTACTTCATATTATACAGGTAAACGATTTGTTTGCATGTTAAATTGATTGGAGCCTCAACGTCTGGAAATTCACGTTAACGTATTGACAAGATAAGAAAGTTGCTAGCAACGCCGATAAAATCTACATTCAATCGAAAGTAGGAGTTCGACAGCTACAACTGAATGTTTTAGGCTGCGCAATCCGACCTGCATATAGTCCCCAACAGTATCACCCTCATCTAGTGTACAAGCAAATAAGACAGGGAGGATTGGCTGTGTTGATAACGGATTGATGATTTTGCAGTCTCGGAAACAAGGGGACTGTAGAAAGGATTAACGGTTCGGCCACACCCACATTCATTGCATACTCTAGGGGTGGTATGCATCACAAAATTGGAAGGAAGGAAATTATCAGCAAGAGAATTCTACCAAGGAGGAACCTTATCATTGACGACTAACTCAGTATGATTTAAGACAGTTCTTTTCACCAACACGAATGACTTTATTTCAGAATACGACAAATATTTTAGAAACACACCATAAGAATTTGATTCTTACAAATTATTGATATAGTGAAACTTCATCTAATTGAACGAGGGACAAGACCCAACATGATACGATTACTATACGATACAATATGCTACAATAAAATATGGTACAACATAGTGTGATATAATTCGATGTTCCAAATTTGTCATCGCCTGATGTGATTGCGTGTTGGTTGGCCAGTGAACTAATCACAGAGCATATTATAAGTATACAATCATAGCTATCCTTTGAGAGAGACGCTAAGCCAATTAGATAGTGCAGCATAGATTACGAGACTATCATAGTCCCATGAAATTATCTCATCTCTCAAATCATAAGTCTAGGTACTACTAATGAGTCTCCACCGTCTCCAACACGGAGAGACGGTATTTTTACTTCTGGAAAAGTTAAATAATAGCTGAGTACAACAGCTATTTTTAATAGGTGGCTTCAAAGGCCGATAGCATGTTAGCTATCTGTTGTTCTTAGGCCCGTAAGCATATCTATGAATATATGGATCCATGCCAATAAAGGCCAGCATTGGGGCATTCACCTGGCGTTTCCTAGCCAATCCTGAGCTCAATGAGGATTCTATTTCTGAGGCACTTTTTGCTATAGTTGGACCTTGAGTATGGTACACTGTCACCCAATTGTCACACTTTTCTTGGACACCCACCGGTGTTCTATGATGGTTGACTTCCAACTGATTCACCACCATTTCTCAACCAAATTTTTCATACCTTATTACAGAAAGGAGAGACTCTTGCACTTCACCACCGGCATTAGCCATGTGAATGAATACCGATGCAATTTCGATAGAACAATGGTGGTGAATGGGTTGTAAGCTAATGGTCACACGATGCCAGTGAGTGTCTCCTAAAGTTGGTAGAATCGGGTCACAAATCCTGAGATAGAAGTTAAGTAGCGAAATAGAGTTGACTCCTACCTTCCCTTTAATGGGCACCCAGGAATTACTATGCTCTGTTCTATGCAGGCCTACATGGGCTGTATGGCATCGCTATACATTCATAGGCATTCTAACTGACCAGAGAAAGGATATTACTGACGATGAGAAGGTATGATGCGGTGCCGTCCTTGCAGTCGAATGTTCAAATCAATAAATTACCCGCGATTTGTTTCACTCCAGTTGCGTCACAGTTTCATCCACTGTGTCATGTTGAGACTGAGACACGTTTCCTGCCCACCAACGTACTGGTGACCAACCAGATGGCAGGCCTGATCATCCTGCGATGAAATAACTCTGATGCAATCATCTGTACTCAAACACTGAGAGATGCATTCTATGTCTTCCTTCCCACTGTAGGAATCCAGTATGACCCCACAAGGCTTGTACTTCTTGGTTTTCTGGAATACTGAAGTTGTGCAAACAAGCTTTAGCTAGCGTCCATGTACATAGACAGCAAATGAATTTTGACATCTGCTGTTATCCTGTCAGTTGGCTAGCATATATTAAACGACAATGTTTTTCCTCTATTCTCTGGATTTTTGCAACATGTTTTTGTGATTGAGCTTCCTTCTCTTACACTCGAATTAGTGCAGAATATTTTCAAAATGAGTGCTTCCTGTGGCCAGATGATCAGTACCAAAACTTATGTGTTGGATCAGGTTGACTCAAAGAATGGATGATTTAAAGTAAAGTAATACAAAAATGTTCTACATAGGTTTAATGTTCTCAGTTGCATCTATTACCTCCCAATATAGGCTGTAAAATGGAGATCTTTAGATGAAACTTGACTGAAAACTTGTGGCCGACTTGTTTCTAATGTGGCCCAAAGTGGCCAACCCTATTTTCAAACACCCTTGTTACAGAATTTACCCGCAGCGAAACAGCAATCTCCTATCTCACACAGAATTTACCACCTTATAATCTGCAATG
>ERZ1740065.982-NODE-982-length-16524-cov-3.964782_pt1 | contig 16524 bp, 14 predicted proteins | sample MGYA00581738_ERZ1740065 | MGnify/ENA primary metagenome ERZ1740065 (study PRJEB43018, sample SAMN04849749) | marine metagenome | isolation source: floating plastic debris | place: Pacific Ocean | collected 2008-09-01 | study: EMG produced TPA metagenomics assembly...
CAGACTATCCTTTTAGCACGGTATCTTCTTACAGCTCAGGATTAGCTACGATAGCAGGGCCTATATCTGTCAGGCCGACTGTCACATCAACTGTGCCATTAACAGGATCATTAGATACAATACTAATAAGCGCTTCATAGAAGCCCGCTTCGAGACCTTCAGCGCTAATAGTGACCGTTACTTCTGCCGACTCTCCTTGAGCAAGCGTACCCTCTTCAGTATCCACGGATACAAAACCGGATCCTGTTAGCCACAGGGCAGCATTGTGATAAAGAGTAGCGAGGTCACCTGTCCAACCAGGTATTCCATTACCGTCACTTGGAAGTATATTAAGCGCCACTACATTCTCATTCGCAGCAGCAAAGTGACTACCATCGTTCCAATCTGCTAATAAAGTGGCCCCATCAGCCAGGGATGGGTCTTGCCATAAGTAACCATTGGTTATGGAAGTAACACTCTCCATAACGGGATGATCCGGCGCATGAATGGTACCTAATGATGTATCTCCGAAAAAGTCGGAAGTTGTTCCTGTAAAAGGGCCATAACCTTCGGTTATAAAGCGCCCAGCTAAAGCCCATGCATCATAATCATAGGCGAAACAATTAGCTATAACCTTGCCTCCTTGATCAATGTAATCAGCTAGCAAATTACCTACCACTGCTGGATCCACTGAACCGGAAGCAAGCCATTGTGTATTATTACTTGTAACTACTAAATCATGACCTGTCAAATCTTCCAAAACTATTCCCGGAAGGTCAGCTTTAGGATAAGTTGTAACATTTAAATCAGGGAAAGCATCCAGCGCAGCTGACAAATCGGATACGTCGTCATCAGGGGTTAATACCAGAACACTTAATTCTGATGCACTCAACCTCACATCGGAAGTTAGCTGTAGACCTTTAAAAGAGCTTGAAATTGATTGCTTAACAGGGCCACCGGTGGCGCTTAAAGCCTTATTTGAAGGATTGATGTTAATACTAACGGAGGAAACTTCGTCAGCCGCTTCTCCTATCTCAATGGTAAAATCCAGCGGGGCTACGCCTTCGTTGGTTATTGTTAATGTTTCGGTAGTTGATGTCCCCCTATCTAATTCAGCGGATAGCTCGGAAGGATCAACAGTAATTGCCGGCGCCTCTACTCCATTACCAGATAAATCAATCATCAACTGAGGGTTATCTGAGTCATTATTTGTGATTATCAAATCGCCTTCAAGCGCACCCAAAGCCGTTGGAGAAAAGGAAACTTCAATGGTTGTGCTGCCAAATGGCAATAGTGAGAATGCGTCGTTTTGAACACTAAAATCCCCAGTAGTGTTGAGGTCCGAAACGTTTAATATCTCTGTACCACTATTTGTAATTGTTAATTCCTGAGTTACCGTACCACCAACGAAAGTATCACCAAAAGCCAAAGCCTGCGGGTCTGTAGAAATAATGGGCTTACCGGTACCGGTAACATTAAGAACAGCAGGCACCATAAATTCAGAGTTAACCGGATCGTTAGTTGAGATCTGAATTTCATTGGTATACGTACCTCCAAAAAGACCCTCAGCATTAAATGTAATATCAACTTCCTGCTCATTTCCGCCAGAAATAATACCGCTTGAAACGCTAGAGCTAAGGAAAGGATAGGTATCTAAAATTCCATCATAGATAACTATATCATCCATAGAGAACTCACTACCCTCCTGCTCCATAAGTGATAATAGCACTACCTGTTCTATATCACCGGTGAAGGCTCTTCCTACATAAACAAGTTCATTATCAAAATAGACGTTCATGTCGAAAGTGCTTCGGTCAATGACCATCTTAAGATCAAAATAACCTACCGGTACGTCCACAGGTATGGTAACAAAATCATTAGCATCACCATCAAGTATGCTGATGCCGCCATCGGCATCAAAACTCAATCTTGTTGTAACTAACTCAGCCGTAGGAGACTGAGGTATAAACTGCCATGTTACGCCATCGTTATCGACTTTAAGCTTGGCAGTTACAGAGGAGTAATCTTCTGTACCAATACCTACATTAGGGCTAAATACAAGTGAGAAACTGGCTCCTGCCGGAAGTGACTCAGATGTCCCCAGCATATGGTTTGAACCACCGAATGGATCAACATCCGTTACTACCCAATCTTCAAAATCTGCTGACCATCCATTTTGTCCGTCCAGATCACCCAAGGAAAAGTCTTCAAATCCGGTAGCATATTGGTCTCCTGCAAGAAGGGTAGCCGAACCGTTTAGCGCTGTTTTGGATTTTAGAAGCTTTGGCCCAGGCTTGATTACCTTAGGAGAAGATGAAGCGCTGGTAGCAGGCGTAAAAGTTGTACCCCCAAAAGACAGATCGAATTCCAGAGGACCGTTACCGCTATTTGTAATAATAATGCTTTGTGTTTCCGACTCACCAGTTAAGAGATTTGATTCTAGCGCAACAGGCTCAACGGAAGCTACCGGAGGATCATCGGTGGTTTCATCTACTGTATTGCTTATATCGGAAATATTGCCAAAAAAGTCTGCAGACTTAATAGCGAAATAGTAAGTTGTAGAGGGCATAAGTCCCGAAACAGTAAATGTTTCCGCGGTTCCCGCCACTCCCGCTCCCGGAATATCTTCGACCTGAATTGCACCGTCAAAATTATCCGATGTAATAGCTGATGTGCTGTAGCGCAAATCATATGAAGTAGCCGACCCATTACCCGGATCAGAAGGAGCTGTCCATTCCAACGTTATGCTGGAAAGGTCTTTATCGCCTACCGCCAGATCTACAATTGTTTCCGGAGCAACACCATCATCTTCCTGAAGCGCTGCAAACGCATTTAATCTTCCGCTACCCAGAAATTCTAAGCCAGGGAGCGGATCCGTAGTTTGTACTAGTCTGGCCCAAACCTGATCAGGAGTAATACTTCCGGTATTTTGGGATATAATCAATCCTGCCACCCCTGATACATGAGGGCACGCCATTGATGTACCTGTAAAAGAAGAGTATGTATTGCCGGGAGTTGTACTCAGCACGTTCACGGCCGGAGCTGCCAGCTCAACCCAATCGCCTCTATTCGAAGAAGTATATTGATCATCATTATGATCGGTGCCTCCAACAGCTAAAACAGGTTCATAAATACCGGGATACCATTGATCATCAGATCCGTCATTACCTGTTGCGAAAATCACGATTCCCCCTTGCATAGGTCCGTTTGGGTTACCAAATTCATCGAAGCCGGCTTCAGCTATGAAATAGTCTATGGCATCAAGTACCGCCTGTTCAAATACACCTGGGTTAGTGTATCCCCAACTGTTTTGAGAAATTACAGCGCCCATATCCGCTCCATAGGTATAGGTTTCGGCAAAACCAGCATTGGCAGTAATACCGAAAGATGCACAAGACATTAATCGAACACCATCGCCTGTTCCGTTTCCACCGGCAACACCAGATACACCCACGCCATTATTGGTAACGGCGGCTACTGTTCCACCAACATGCGTACCATGTGGATCTGCAGGTATAGCCCCCGTATCATCGCCAAATCCATAGCCGTTAATATCATCTACATAACCATTACCATCGTCATCTATACCATTTCCCGGTACCTCAGCAGTATTTACCCACATATTGGCCGCCAGGTCTTCGTGGTTTATATCAATACCACCGTCAGTTACCGCCACAATAATATCGCTGTTCCCGGTTTCCAGATTCCAGGCTTCAGGAAGATCGACATCCGCGTCCACCGTACCTCCCGTCTGACCAGTATTATTATAGTGCCATTGACCCGAATATTGCGGATCATCGGTTTCAACACTCAAAGAAAATACTTCTTTCATTTTCATAGGACTGTAGCCTATAATCGCCTTTTCATAAATGGGTTCCGATACTTGAACATCACCAAGCTTAGAAAAGGCCGAAAGCGCTACATCCACAGCAACACCTTTGTCATAGGAAACTTCATACCAAAGATGAAGTCCATGTTTTCTATGCTTGGCTTCAAACTTTCCCCCGTGCCTAAATACACGTTTAAGGCCGTTAGCCTTGCATTCGGCAAAAGCAGCATCCAAACTGATATCTCCTGTACGAATATAGCCTGCACCAGATTTCGAGATTTTGGTATTCTGCAACATCGCAGCTTTCGTCTCAGAAAGCTTAATACGAACGACACCCTGCTCAACTTGAGCTAACAAAGAGGCCGTAGTAAGTAATAGGATTAAGAAAGGCATAAATACACCTTTCCCTGGTAAGTAGTGGTTTTTCATATATGTGATGGTTGATTAAAGTGGCATACAAGAAAATATTATTATATGTGAAATACAAAAAAATAATGAAAATTATAAACCAATTGGGGGTATATATCTGGTTATCAAGGTAATTAGTTTCAACTATATGTTGGAACATTTATATTATTTGGCTAGATATTGAACTAAAGTATTAAGATTAATACTGGAGCTTATTGCTCGACTGTCAATTATGGTTTTATATTGTTTTATGGAAAACAAAAAACCTATGCTGCCTAAATGGCTTCAAAAGACGCAGCACAATAGTTGGGAACCTGAGATATTTATTTCAGGTATCGTTTTATTCGGTTTATTACAACTTCCGGAATATCTCAATGAGTTTCGGCTTTACTTTAAAAGGGAAGTTTTCGGCCTGAGCAACAACGTTGATAATTTCGTTGGTATGATGATTACAGGAATACAATGGTTAAGCTTCGGCTTGATTCTGCACCTCTTTTTTAGAGGTATATGGATAGGCCTTGTAGGCCTCAGTTACGTGTTCCCCAGTGGAATTAAAAATGAAAACCTGGACTATCAAGGGAAATTCAAAAATCGAATTAATGCAATACCTGATTTTACTGACCAAATCATTCGATTAGAAAAAATAAGCTCCTCAATTTTCAGTATTAGTTATTTTCTATTCATGAGCATTCTGGGCGCCTATTCATTTGTTGTTATTTCGATAATAATTCCTGTATACTTTTTCCTTTACCTCGGCCCTTACGGAATAGAGGATTTAGCTAACAATCCAAGCCTGGCCCATACAGGAAATTCATTTACTATAGGAGTCCTATGCTTAGGGCTAATATACATGTTCGAATTTCTATCCTTGGGCCTACTCAAAAAATGGCGGTTTGCCGCTAAAATATACTATCCGCTATATCGCGTTGTAAGTGTACTCACCTTCAGTCATCTCTACCGTAACATTTACTATATCCTAATATCGAATTTCAAAAAGTGGAAGGTTGCGGCTTTTATTTTAGGATTCATTACCATTACTTTTTTTCTTGTTGGCTTCAATGCAAATACTTCTTCCTCAAGCAGAAAACTATCTCAGTTAGAGTTTTATGGCGGTACTGAAGGAACTTTTCATAGTAGCTCAGCATATGAAAATTTAGATGGCGGCTCATCATATCAGAGAGCTTCGATACAAAGTGATATAGTTAAAGAGGATGTACTCAGGTTATTTATAACTCACTATTCATACTATGATGATTCTGTGAAGGTTCTCTGTGATTATAAGGAGATGCTTAGCTCCTATTCAACAGATTCACTTAAATTGGAGTGCCTATCACAGTTTTATATGGTTAGTGTGGATGACTCGACATATTCGGATATTGATTGGCGATTTCATTTACATCAAGTGAATAAGCACAGGGGCATAATTGCCTATTTGGATATTAGTCAACTGGAACGTGGAAATCATATAGTAGAAATTAATCACAAGAATTGGCCTAGAAAAAGGTACCAGCAGATACCTTTTTATAAGGAATAGATTAGAAATTTTATGACCATGAAATAAGGTATCAGGCTTCTTATTTTTTTAACTTCGAACCATGGAGCAGTTTGTTGTATCAGCGAGAAAATATAGACCACAGGGTTTTGATGAAGTTGTTGGGCAGAGCCACAGCACCACAACTCTGAAGAATGCTGTAGACAACAATCAACTGGCTCAGGCTTTGTTATTTTGTGGACCACGTGGTGTGGGAAAAACTACTTGTGCACGCATTCTGGCAAGAATGATCAATGAGTTTGACGAAAATAGCGATGCGAATGCACTTAACATTTTTGAGCTTGACGCTGCATCAAATAACTCCGTTGACGATATTCGAAATCTCATTGACCAGGTAAGGTACCCACCGCAAATCGGAAATTACTAGGTTTATATAATAGATGAGGTTCATATGCTTTCAAATGCAGCTTTCTATGCGTTTTTGAAGACTCTCGAAGAACCCCCATCATACGCTATTTTCATTTTGGCTACCACGGAAAAGCATAAGGTAATACCAACCATCCTTTCCCGGTGCCAAATATTTGACTTTAGCCGTATTCAGGTTTCTGATATTGCAGACCACCTAAAGGGTATAGCTGATAGAGAGTCGATAACTGCCGAGGAAGAGGCATTACACCTTATTGCTCAGAAAGCCGATGGAGCGCTTCGTGATGCTCTTTCTATTTTTGACCTGATCGTCACATTCTCAGAAAACAGAAATGTTACCTATCAATCAACCATAAGTAACCTTCATATTCTTGATTATGAATACTACTTCAAAGTGGTGAACCATTTAACAGCTGAGAGCCTATCTGAGACATTACTGATTTTTGATGAAATTTTGAAGCAAGGTTTTGACGGGCACAACTTTGTAACCGGCTTGAGTGAACACCTGCGAAATTTAATGGTATGTAAAGATAAAGCGACTGTACAGCTCATGGAAGTGCCGGAAACGGCTAAAGTTAAATACATAGAACAGGCACAAAATACTTCACTTTCATTCATACTATCTGCATTGAACATCTTAAGCAAATGCGATCTTAGTTATAAGGCAAGTAAAAACCAGCGGCTTCATGTAGAGTTAGCGCTCATGAAGCTCACACACCTTAACACGGCCATCAGTCTTGCTACTCATGAGGAGAATGGCCTAAAAAAAAAAGTAGTTTAGAAACTCCCGAAAAAGATAAAAAGCCACTGCCAACTCCGGATGAGTTTAAACCATCAACTCAAACGGCGGAACCGCAAAAAGATTTGGCCACCCAGGGATTACCGAAACCGACTACCAAACCCTCAAAACTCAAAAGCACTTCCCGAATACCCACTGCAATAAGTGAAATAAAACCTGTGCAGCAAGAAGAGGAAAATGAAAGTGTATCTGATGCGGCAGAACCATACGAAAGGTATGGTGAAAAGACTTTTGATTTCGAGAAGTTAAAATCAGTTTGGAACGCTTTTGCCGAACAAAAAAAGGGGGAGGGAAAAGACGCCGAGTACGCGGTACTAAAGCAAGAATTCAGACTCAAAGATAAGTGCACTATTGTACTTACGTTAACCAACAGCGTTAAAATAAACATACTTGATAGATTCAGGTCCGACCTTATTAAGCATTTGAAAACGGAACTGGACAATGGCAGCTTGGAATTAGAAACGGAGCTTGTGGTGGAAGACGTAAAGAGGGTGCCGTATACTAATAAGGAGAAATTTGAACACCTGGCTGAAAAAAAACCTATTCTTAATGAGCTTAAGAATAGGCTTGGTTTAGACCCAGATTTTTAGTCGGTTTTATTCAGAAAAGTTCTTCCACGAGTAGGCTAAACCTATCGTCAATTGTTGGCTCAATTGGATCTCGTCCACCTGATCAAAATCGTAAATGACAATGGCGCCTAAACTCACGTTAAGAAATTTATTGACCGATGCAGATAATGTTAAGTCAAGACGATGATCCCATCTATCGAGATCAAAATCTTCATAGTTTATAAACATTAAATACTTCCACTTGAGATTAAGGTTTTCTGCAATATCCTTATCAAAATCAGCCTGCAGCTGAAATGCCGCCCATTCCGTTCGTACGTTATCACCTAAATCAACTCCAAATTGGCCTTTTGTGGGGTCGTCTGTGCTTGGTAGATTGGCAAGATCGTCATCGAATACAAAAGTGAACCTTGGGGCTAACGGAGCGATCCTTAGACTAAAGTAATCGGCGGGTTTGTATTCAAAACCTATAGCTGAAGTTAAGAACGCCGGTGCAAACAAATTAGAAATCTTAGTCCTTGTTTCAGCGCCATTAGCGTCTTCGTCAAACGAATATCCTATAGCAAACTGCGACAGGAAACTAAGTGATGTAAATAAATTCCACTTATCGCCGAGTTGCCGGCCGTATTTCGTATCTAAGTACATTCTATCTAAGGCCTTACGGGCATTTTGGTCTTGATTTTGGACCACTCCATAACCGAGATCAATCTCATTGTCCCAGGTATGTACATCCTTCTTGTAGTTTGCCTTGTAATTAAGGTAAGAACTCAAGCCTATTGAATTTACACCGCCACCGGTCCACTCATCAGAGAACGAGGCTTGATTGAAATTCAATCCTGCCTTGAAACTTTTACGCCAGTAAGTGGTGTCTTGGGAGTAAGTAGCAATGTTAATGGCTAGGCCTGCTAGTAAAAGTAGAACTTTTTTCATAACTGCTTGAGGTTAAAATTGGTGTATGCAAATATGACTTGTGAATATCATATTTAAAACATCAAGTAAATATTTAGCCGATGGGGCCTATAGATTATTAACTTTAACCTCTTCGAGAGCAGTTTCCGTTAAGGGTTTGGTGATGAATTTGATTACGTGATTATTATTAACAATTTTATCAATGTCACGCTTGTTATCCGAACTTGACAAGATAATTACCTTACACTTGTCCTTTATAAGGTTATTGAATTTTTCAAATTCATAAAGGAAAACAAATCCATCTACAATTGGCATATTGATATCTAGGAATATCAAATTGGGAAGCTCTTCAGTATTCTCCTGATTATCGCGTAAATAATCAAGCGCGCTTTTACCAGAATTCTTTACCTCTACTCTGTTAGCAAACTTTGTGATTTCTATGATGCGTTTACTGATAAAATTATCAGTTTCGTTGTCATCCACAAGCATTACTAAATCTATCGTCTTAGTATCACTCAACGTTCAGGTTTTTGGAAGTTTCAAATCAAATAGTCGGTTCTAATTGGACCAAAATAGTCTATTTTCTATCGGTTGCAAACATAGTAATTAAAAAAGTTTTTACGATTACTGAAAAAAGCTTCAATTAGTCTGATGTAGGCTTTTTTATCTTTAGCACTTCTCCAAGCTTTACACTCATCTCAGCTTTGTTATTCCAATCAAGTAAATCCTCAATTTTCACCTCATTTGACCTTGCAATACTGTACAATGTATCCCCTTCTTTAACGACATACCGGATGTAAGACGAATCTCCATTTTGTTCTTTTTTCAATATTTGGGACCTGTTAAGCCCAGGATCACGCTTCAAATACACTTTTATCTTTTGGTCTATACTAAGTTTATCATTAATACTAAGCCCATTCCATTCAAGTATATCTAAGACATTCACCTGGTACTTTTTTGAAATCGCATAAAAAGTATCCCCTGCAGCCACGGAATGAATATGAACGGCCGAATCCGTAGCGGGTAATGCTTCTACGGTTTCTGTTAAAGTGGTTTGCCCAGGCTCATCAACCACTGCTGAATCAGGTAAGCCTGATGTAACGGCTTCTTCTTGTTCTAATATATACAATGAATCCAGTTTTTGAAGAAATGTGAGCGGCTGACGCACTTCATCACTGTTCTCCTCACCTGCAACTATTCCCACAGCAGCAGCTTTTTTCATATAAGATGAATCAACAACTGTTGGTATCGGGGCCTTTTCAACAGGCTCCGGCTCAACAATATCTTTGTATTCAATGGGTACTTTGGCAGGTCTGATATACCTCAACCATACCACACGACCTGGTTTTAAAATTTCGTCCGCTTTCATGCGATTTTTAATCCGCAGCTTTTTCTTCTTCACGCCATATTTTTGGGAAATGTCCCACAGGTTTTCCCCTTCAGCTGCTATGTGGTACCTGGCACTGGCCTTAGAACGCTTTGACTTTAAATAGTACACCTGCCCGGCTATCAATTGATCATCAATAGCAAGATCATTGTATTTTAAAAATTTTGACAGCTCCAGGTTGCCCAACGCAGCAACAGCCGGAATCTTATCTCCCTTACGAGCTAAAATTCCAGATAAGCCATTTATTTCCACGAGTTCACCACGTACAGCAAGTGTTTCATCTTTTATTGCGGGGAATTCAGTAGGATCGGCTAAATCATACTCGAAAGCGCCTGTAGTTGTTGGTTTATCAGATACCTTTTCAGAATTAACGGCCACAAGCGCCGCATTTTCGGTTGGCACAATTACCGTGTATTCTTTATCGTCTGGTATTCGGCCTTTTCGCAGCCATTTATTGTACCTGTCCACTTCTTCAGAGTCTACTCTGTAAAGCGCTGCTATATCATTCAGGCTTTCATTTGGAACCGCTTTGTGCTCGATCAGTTTAATTTGCGGCGTACCCTTAACAGCTTCCTCATAGGCAATTTTGTGCGCCAAATATTTCTTGACATACCAGTAAGTCTTCTTATTGATAGTCATTGATTTTTCCCCCCGATGTTTATCTGCGCCTACTTTTAAAGCCGTACCCGGCCCCATCTGATAGGCCTGCAATGACATCAACCAGTTGTCAAAGAAGCTATTGTTGTTTTTTTTCATGTACCGCGCGGCGCCTCGTGAAGCGGCAACTATATTCATTCTCTCGTCGACCTGCCTATCCACTCTCAATCCTACTTCCATGGCCGTAAAATCCTTGAATTGCCAAAACCCGACTGCATTAGAAGCTGAGACAGCATCAGATATAAGCCCACTTTCCTGAAGAACTAAAAACTTAAAATCATCAGGTAGATTTTCTTCGTTGAAAACGCGCTCGATGATCGGAAAATAGCTTTTCGCTTTTTCCACCTGTTTATTGAAGTAGGTAGGACTGCGCGTAAGCTTATCTACATCTTCCTGAATTTCTTTTCGGGCATCTTCCATGATACGCAGTTTCATATCGGCAAATTGAAGCCTTGAGGGTACTTTAGGACCCTGGCTTTTAACTAAAAATGGAAGAAGCAGAAATAGAGCAAAAAATCGAAACTCCATATTAAAAAATTATACCTTTCGCAGCACCATCAAACCATCTCTGACAGGAAATAAAACGTTTTGAACACGCTTATCATTATGAACATGCTTGTTAAATTCATCAAGCGCTAAGGTATCTTTATCTTTTTTAGTATTCAAGACTTTACCACTCCAGAGTATATTATCAGCTATAATAAAGCCTCCAGCCCTAACTTTTGGCAGAACCATTTCATAATAATTGGAATAGTTAATCTTATCCGCATCGATAAAAACAAGATCAAAAGTGTTTTCCAGCTGCGGAACGATTTCGAGAGCGTCGCCAATGCGATAGTCGATCGTGTTCCCAAAAGCTGATTCCGAAAAAAAAGAACGGACCTTTTCTTCAAGCTCTTCATTAATATCTATGGTGATTAGCCGACCATTCTCAGTCAATCCCTCGGCCATACATAATGCGGAATATCCTGTATAGGTACCTATTTCCAAAATCGCCGATGGTCGGATCATATTCGAAAATATACTCAGTATTCTGCCTTGCATATGCCCTGAAAGCATACGAGGCATTATTACGTTAGCATGGGTATCCCGATTAATTTTGCTTAGTAAAACAGGTTCTCGCTCGGAATGTGATTCGGCATATCGTTGAATATCTTCATTTATAAACTCCATAGTTAATTTGGAATGTAGGTTAATAAGCTTAACTGATCTTCATGGAACATTTCGTTAGCAACCTCCCTTAACTCAGCGGCAGACGTTTGTTTAATCCTACCAAAAATTTCCTCCAGAGAATCAATCCGGTCGAGGTCCAAAAGGCTCTTTCCCATCATGAGCATAAGGCTGGTATTGTTTTCTTCCGCCATCGCAAGCTGGCCCATTATTTGCTCTTTAGCAGTATGAAGCTGACCAACACCCAAGAGCTTTTCACGAAGCTGCTTCAGTTCCTTTTTAACAAGCTGAATACTTCTTTTAAGTTGAGTAGGCTCCGTACCAAAAAAGATGGCAAACAGACCGGTATCCGCGTAGGCATGGTAAGAAGCATCTACGGAATATACAAAGCCATATTTTTCCCTTAATGCAAGGTTCAATCTGGAGTTCATACCCGGTCCACCAAGCAGATTCGTCAGCATAAAAAAAGGTATACGCTTATCATCAGATATGCCATAGGCGTTTCTGCCTATGGCACAGTGCGACTGCGTAAGGCTTCGCTTTACCTCGCTAATTTTTGGCGAGTACTTTTCAAAAGCTAATCGAGACATGGCGGCTGAAAGCATCGGAATGCTACTAAGGTATTTATCAGCCAAGCGTTTTACTTTCTTAAAGGGTACATTACCGACAGAACAGAACACTATGCGTTCTGTATTTAAGTGTCGTTTAATAAATTTGCTAAAGTCATCTCTAGCAAAAGATCTGACACTCTCAACGGTGCCTAAAATATTCATACCCAAGGGGTGATCACCGTAAACAATGGTATCAAATTCATCTTGTATAGCATCGTCGGGAGCGTCATAGTACATGGCCATCTCCTCTAGTATTACGTTCCGCTCGCGCTCGATTTGCTTCTCAGGAAAGACCGAATCAAAAGTGATATCCGTGAGTAGTTCAAAGGCCTTTTCAAAGTGAGCTTCCAGCACCGAAGCATAAAAAGTAATTTTTTCCTTGGTAGTATACGCATTAAGTTCTCCGCCTACGGAATCTATACGATTAAGAATATGGTAGGCCTTACGTTTTTTGGTACCCTTAAAGGCCATATGCTCCCAAAAATGTGCTATCCCCTGGCTGCTCGCTGTTTCGTCTCTACTGCCAATGTCAAGCATAAATCCGCAATGTGCGATTTTAGTATGACCAACCTGTTTGTGCACCAAACGAATACCATTCGCCAATGTATGTATTTCGTACTCCATCCCTTTTCACCAAATAAGGCGCAAAGGTAACCGGATTTATTGCCGTTAGCAATGATCTTTCAATTATGGGTTATTAACCATTTAAATTCCGCGTACGAACAAGACCGCCCGAAATCGTTCGATCAATTTGGGTGAGTACTAGCGTAATTAGACCAAAAATGCACTTAATTGTTGGCACATGTATTGCAAAAAGAAGAGTGGACTTTAATTTGTACGACCATGGAGACAGTAAAAACCTGCTTTACACTGAACTACACTGAGGAGCAATATCAAAAGGCGAAGGCCTATGTAGAAGACATGAAAAGACATCCGCAACGGGTTTTTTGGATTGGCAAAAAGGATAAGACCGATGAGGAACTTATTTTATCACATATTGCGCATAAAATCCTTTCTGGTTTTTACAATAATTATGATCCATCTTTCGCGCGACAGCAGATTTTAGACATGAATAACAACATGGCAAACTAAATCTAGGGCCTTAATTTAGATACGCTCAAGCACTTTCTTGATAAGACTGTCAACTACCTTGCCAGGGTTTTTAGAGAACCGATTTTTTATTCGATTGGCTATAATGGCGTTTGCACTTATAATCTCATGCCCCAATATTCTGCCCAAAGCATAATATCCTGCCGTTTCCATTTCAAAGTTAGTGAGCCACAGTCCGTTGTGATTGTAGTAGTTAAGCTGCTGCATCAGTTTAGGGTACTTGAGCGGTAACCTTATTTTTCTACCTTGCGGCGCATAAAAGCCAGGACATGTTACTGTATTCCCCATAATCATTCCATCACCAATCTTATCTCTCAGTAAAGTAGATCCTTGAACAACATAAGGTGTGAAGGGTAAGCCTAGCTGCTCCTGGACCTCTGTACCCACTGTTTTTTCTAAGTCAGTAGCCGGTAAGTCATAAAAATACATAAGCGTATCCAGACCCACAGCATAATCTGAAATTAGATGAGAGCCCAGTGCAATGTCTTCCTGAAGCGCGCCACTCGTACCAATTCTGATGATTTTCAGGCTTCTCCGTTTCTCCTTTACTTCGCGTTTTTTTAAATCAATATTAGCTAGTGCATCCAACTCGGTTAAGAAGATCTCTATGTTATCGGTACCCATGCCCGTGCTAATTACCGTTATTCTCTTACCATTGTAAGAGCCAATATGCGTAATGAACTCCCTGCGGTTCATCTCGAACTCCAGCTTATCAAAATGCTGACTTACTTTATAGACACGTGTAGGATCGCCTACCGATATAATGGTATCCGAAAGATGTGCAGGCTTAAGATTAAGGTGATACACACTGCCGTCAGGATTAAGTATAAGTTCAGATTCGTGTATCTTGGCCATTGATAGTATTAATGTCGCTTAAGATAGTTATTTAAGCGGTATTTAAAAATCAGGATGACATTAATATAACATTAATTCTTACATCAGGATTTGATAGGTTGAGCCGGGTTACCAAAGACCGTTTCTCCGGCTTTAACATCTCCAATTACAACGGAACCGGCGCCTACACGAGCGCCTTTACCAATTTTAACGCCGCTAACAATACAAGCGCCTGAACCCACAAAGATTTCATCGTCGAGCCTTACACCACTATTAATAATACTTCCCGCTCCTAGTTGTATAAAGTCACCTAACTCAGCTTCATAATCTACTACGGCATTCGTATTAACTATGCAATGATTTCCCAGTTTGCATGCGTTACCTATTCTGGCGCCCATATTTACAAAATTACCATGGCCAATGTGGGCAGACTCGGCAATATAAGCGGTATTATGCAAGGCATTTACAGGCATAACTTTACGCTTTTTGTTAAGCATCTCCACTAAGCTTTTTCTTAAAATATTGTCATCTATGGCTACGAAGGCCTCACACTTTTTACCTATGAATTTGAGATAGCCAGCATCATCGGTACTACCAAGAACCGCTACATCATTTATTTCCTGGCCGTGCTTTTTCTTATCATCATCAAGATAACCATACACGATAACATCATTACTTTCAAAAACTTCATGAACGGCTCGCCCTAAAGCATTGGCTCCAAATATCAAAACCGGATTACGCATAATATCTTCAATAAGTGAATCGTAAAGCTAATCAAACAATTGATTTGAAAGACGTCTTACAAGCTTGTTATTGTATAGTACGAGTATATAAAGAAAAGGAAGAAAGGCCACCTTAAATCTCATCAGTGTTCCAAAATTTGGGGTAGATAATGCTAATAAGGCCGCTAGAACAATAATGTAAAGGAGGGCGATTATCATAAGTATAAGCTTTTTATTTTCTTTCGGCACGCGAAATTTCAATATCGCCCAAATCGAGCATGCAAAAAGTATAAGGTTTTCGAACCCTGTTGCCACAGCAGCTTCAGAATGAACCTGCCAAATTAATGGGCTGAATAATCCGGAAAAACACGCTAACGGCACATTGAGCGCTACAGACGAAAAGGTGGGGTCTAGCTGATAAAAACGAACAAAGTCCTCGGATTTTAGCACGAGCTCATCATGATTCTGCACGATAACATCTAAGATACTGGTGATGTAGAAATTCGGATGGGTGAAACTTGCCAGCACCAGCAAACCCAGGAAAATACTACCTGCCAGCAGACCGATCTTTAAAATGCCAGTTAAAGCATACTTTTTTTGAAAATAGAGCATCACGCTTCCGGTAATCAGCGAAACCAAAAGAACGCCGGCATAGAAATATTTAAGCTTCCAAAGCAAAATTAAAGCAACGCTTGCCATGATCAATTCTTGCCAGGTCACTTTTCCTTGCAGGAACAGCGCCTTAATGTAAGACGATATTATGAAAGCGATACATCCTACTGCCGCACTTTCTTTAGAAAGCCCGGAACTCCAAAATGCAAAAGACGGGATAAGGAATAAACCTATGGCAATGGCAAGAGGGTTATCAGCAAAGTACTGCGTCAATAGGAGGTACAAATTCCAGAGCGCTGCAAAACAGAAAAAAGAAAAGTATAATGATATCAGCCAATAGCTATTCCCGGTAATAAGACAAAAAACACTAGTGAGTTTAACGAAGACCAAATTTGGAGTCCAGGTATAGCCGATATTGATAATTTCAGGATCGGAAGTGTAAAGGAAGTTTATTAACCCGGGGAGATCGTCATAAGCTAAATTGGCTAGCACTTTCGCCTGTTCGAAAAAAACAAAAGTATCTCCGGAAGCATAATAGTAGGTATAAACGATACCCACGCCAACGCCTGCCGCCAACTTTAAGGGTAGAAAAATCCAGTAAAATTTAGCAGGAGCCCGCTGGTAATAAAAAAAAGCCAAACCGGCTATAATGATAATGTTGATAAGGTAATACCACATTACTATTCCCGCTGTAGAAGTTTTACGCCAACATTACAGCTTAAGCACCGCTTTTTCGAACAGTAGTTATTATACAGCTGAATCAATCCTTGCGATTCAAAGGAAGAAGCTGATTTAATACCCAGACCATTCCACAGTTTGGTAATTCTGTTGCTCTCTGACTTTAACGACTGAAGCAATTCAATAGCCTGATCCATGTACTGCTGCTGGTCATGCAGCTTTCCATAGGCGGCCAATAATGGCGCCACGGTATTGATACCAATGTTTTGAATACTTAACAAGCCCATTTTAGGCGCTTTACCTTGCGCTTCTTTACCAAAACGATAGTGTTCATA
>ERZ1740065.984-NODE-984-length-16512-cov-12.424926_pt1 | contig 16512 bp, 9 predicted proteins | sample MGYA00581738_ERZ1740065 | MGnify/ENA primary metagenome ERZ1740065 (study PRJEB43018, sample SAMN04849749) | marine metagenome | isolation source: floating plastic debris | place: Pacific Ocean | collected 2008-09-01 | study: EMG produced TPA metagenomics assembly...
GCTTTACGCTTACACTGCTTTACGCTTACACTGCTTTACGCTTACACTGCTTTACGCTTACACTGCTTTACACTTACATGATCTAAACATGTCTGAGCTTTCCCACTATTTTCCAGAGGAAGTTATTTAAAACATCTAACATTGTACACCCAAAATTTCCTCTCAGTTGCGTTACATCCACACATCCAATCCTACACAAGAAGTATGAATTAAGAGAATAAACTACTATGTATAGCGATCTGATGAGAGCAGCTACTTGAGGCTGAGATATTCAGTGAAATAGATAACTTCCAGCTACACAACCCTGAAAATCTGAGTACCACATTATTCAAAGCATCTGAATAGCTGGGCAATATAGAAAAGAGTAAGCCTAGTTGAGAGCCCTGCTGATTGGCTTTTGTGTTTCCGTGTTCCTTTGAGGCGTAGGCACCATAATATAATCAGGATTGCTGGTGTGCCTCAACCCCAATTCGTCCAGGGAGTTGAATGCACAGTCATGCTCCATCAGCAAGATTTCACAGGTTCAGTACTGGCTAGTGAGTAGTAAAAAAAATGCGACTTGAAACCAATATATTGACCGATGATCGTCGATCTTCATACTAAATTTGCATAAGGTAAGGGGGTGGGCAATTAGTAGTAGTAAGCAGTTTCAAGGTCTATGGAGGGCTACTGTCAATCAGAATAAAGTAACAAGTAATATGATAGGGTCGTGTGCCCACTCACTTACATGTCTCCGCTGATTCGATAGTCTAAACTGTGGGCGACTCTTGAAAAATCTGTCCCTGAAGAAGAGAATGGAAATCAAACTAGTATATGCCGTTTGTTTAGCAGAAGATAAGTATTATTTACGTACCAACTCATTACAAGAGTGCAGTAAGGCGCATAGACTCTGATGAAAGATCACATATGTATTGCTAGAATTGCAAAGAAAGACGCGAGTAAAATCTCCTTAGGATAACTTGCTCCTACTTTAGCTGGTTCGTCGGAGGAAAGCGTACTGTACGAAAAGCTGCTCCAGCATTTGCGATGGGAGGAAACAGGGAGGAAAGTGTTACCTTGTAGTAATCAAACCATGAAAACGTACGTAATATCGTCTCTATTTTATGAATTAAAATTATTTTCCACGTAATTTCGTTAAAATTTCCTCTTATTTTTAAAAACAAATAATAAACACCAATACACGAGTTTGCATTTCATCTGGGTCATGTCGTGACCCATATTCAAGTTCAAGTCATGCGTGGTGGGGTCAGATCCGTATACTAGTACGGTACGTAGCAAAGAGGGCTATGTAGGTCTGACCCTTTTTGTATATACGTACGTAGCCATAGAACGGCTCCTGGTAAAACCCTCTATGCCCAACATACCAGATAAACCGTAGTAGCACGTGTATGCAGGGACCCTGATATAACCACGGTCTTTGATACATGTTTTCTATTGAGGTTTCAGTGATTCTCTCAGCAGAATCATATTGAGCTGCTACAGCTGCAACGTCTGGTCGCATTCAAATAAAGTACTAGTCTCATTGCTTTTTCTTTCTGCATTGGTGTATTGTATACACCATTGAAACAACAACAAGGTTAACATAACAACATGAAAAAATAGTCTCAGATACCTCTTTCAATCTGCATAAAAATAGTATATTTACATGAAAAATACAGTTATTTGTGTGCCAAAATGTGTGTACAAAAATATGATCTAAGTCATGGCTCAATAAATATTATTTACAATGTCCATGTGCTGAAGAGGTACACCGAGTGACTCATTCGACCAACAGTTGACATTGACACTGTTCAGACGTGGAACGGAACCCGAGTCCATGCATTGCTCCTTCTTGATCTTCTGTTTCATGTGCACTTTGTTGTGCCTTTTCTTCTCATCACTGCGAGCAAACTTTCTACCGCAGACATCACAAGAGAAAGGCTTCTCTCCAGTGTGAGTTCTGACATGTGTGGTCAAGTGATCGCTCCGACTGAATGACCTGTGACAGATCTTGCATTGAAATGGTTTCTGTCCAGTATGAATTCTGATATGTCGAGTAAGTTCATCTGATCTGGAGAAACGGCGCTCGCATGTCTCCATTGGACAAGCATACGGTCTCTCGTGAGGAAGAGGCCGATATCTCTTATGCTCGCGTTTCATTGCTCCAAGCATGTGGTGACCAACTCCGAATTCTTGGCTGTCACAGGCACTATCCGGGGAACTTGGCACATTGTCTGTTGGATAGAATTCTAATGGTTCGTGTTTGATGCAGGCACTGTTGCTGTAGCTGTTGTTGTAGGGCAATGAGGTTTGCATTTGACTGTACATTGCGTAGGATGTGTCGACTGGGTACGTGGTGGATGTTGGACAAGTGGAAGCTGGTAGATAATTGTAGCCACCCGTTGAAGGCACTGACGGCATGGAGACCGGTGGTAAAGTTGCAGAAGGCACAGGGTTGATATGTTGCAAAGGCATCTGACGGACGTACATATCCTGATTTATGATAGGCTCCGGTGATCTCGTGCGAGATGCGTAGTGTGGGGAGCCATTGCAGTGTTGATGATAGACGTAGGAGTTATTTCCCCCTGTGGTCACTGTGATTGGATCGTGTTGAGTATAGGAGTTGATTGCCAGTGATGTGGAAGTGAGGATGTCATCCATGTCGACTTGGTTTGATACGGGATTCGCTGAGCATGATGCCAAGAAGTCTTCAACACTGTCAACCGCTTTCTCCATCATGGCTGCAAAAAGACAGATTGCATGCGTTATATGGCTGATCTCCAACTGTTCTGATATCTACATGTAGATCAATAGCTTCTCATGTAACTCATTGGAAATTGCCTGACCTCATTAATGCATGCGTACACTCATGTCACTATCGACCGCTTCAAGTACATATGTATGCAAACGCTTATAGCCAAAGTACAGCATGTAGATCCATCTACTACACACGTATGTACTAGAAGTTCTTCTTACCTGGTGTGTAGCTATCTCCACAATCATCAGCGAACAATATCTCCGATATGACATCAAGAGTTGATGAAGCATCCTGACTGTTCATAGATGATGGAGTATTTAGTCTCGCTTTGCTGTCGCTCTCAGTATCAGCAAGCCAGTTCACACACTTAGCATTTTCCATGGTTTGAGATCGAGAGTCAAACAGTCCGAGTGTGTCACCGTATGTGTCTAAGTACGCTTCCAGGCAAGTGTCAACAACCATGGTTCACACTAAATGTCTGCTACTCAACTGATGAACTTGCATGAAGGGAATCCTTCTAATTGAGGAGATTCCCTGACACCCACGCAAAGTTGACAAGAGAGTCGCAGGGCAAGCTAGATAATAAACATAGATGGTATTTTCCCTTATTACTATACGACTTAACTCCGCCTACTTTATCCCTTATATGGAAGTTCCGATGTATTGACCAATGGAAATGAGGAATTCCTTGACGTAGCATTGACGTATACATGTTTATAAATAGAGATTGACGTTGCGTAAAAATAGAGCTGCGAACAGGAGCATAGGAAATGCGATAGAAATTATAGAATTTCGTGAGATGCAACAGTCTATCTTACCAGAGAATATCGGCTAACGTGAAAGAATGTTTGCTTGTAATGCTTGTAATAGAAAGAGACCGTAAATCACTGTCACCTATCACAGCCATCGTAGAGAAGTCCTGGTGATTGCCTCATCTGGCTGTTTACCAAAGGTTGACTCTAATATTAGCACACCTCTGGCAGTCACAGAGATTTCCCTCAAAGAACTCCCGAACTGCATTGACGTCACGATCCTAATAAGGTGTGCTAAGTTCCGAGCCGAGCTTTTGAAAAGATCAAAAGGCAAGGGAATTCCTTGCCAACGAACGACTGTCGCGGGCTAGTTGATATGTGGGTGCTTACGCCCGGTTGCCTGTTGGGTGCGCCAAATTGAGTCAACAAGCATAGCTCAGATAAAAAAGGAATGTCACTGTGACTCAAGGAGACTGTAAACATTGGACCGGTAGTGAATGAATGAGAGGAGGATCAGCAGCCTGTCCTGCAAGTCTGACTGACCAGTCATCTCTCTGGCCAGTCATCCTCTTAGTCATTCAGTCTTACTCATTTCATCCGAGCTGAACCAACTCCAGTTGACGATGCCTCCATTCCAGAAAGAAATCTTCTTCAAGCGTCAGCTGGCAGAGCTCCGAACCTGTTTCTTGTACTAAATACCTGCAATAGCTACTAGTGATGAGAATGTATGTTCATCCTCGCTTGTACCTTTACAAGCTCTCCATCACGTCTTGATTGCTGCCAGGGTGAGGGTGCATGCGTACCGCTATCGGTCAGCAGATGGCTGGCTGTGAGACAGCGGTTCACTCACTGGATGGCTGGTGGAGGTCTACCATCCCTGCATCTTCTTCATAGGTATTCCGTGATCCAACACGCAGGGTTCAGTTCGCTGCCCTGGACGGTGGCTGCACTGGACGGGACTACCGCCCACAACTACAGTTCATTCCCACTGGTTTACTAACAAGAAGTAACTTTATGGAATATCAGGAAATTTGCGCTGATTCTGCAGCCGCCTCATTACATTTCTGGCAGGCCAGGGATTGAACTATACCCGGCACTGCTTCCTGAAAGATGCTAACAGCGGCTTTGTCAGCCATGATAGTTTCCAGTTGATCACCGCCGCTGCGAGAGCAGGGAAAGGCCAGTCGAGTAGATATGATCTATTTATAAGTCCTCCCTCTACCTCCCACAACTCGGCTATTTTAAGCTCCAGCACTGGAATAAGTGAGCCGACTGACGTAGGCAGTGTCAATTAATCAATCAGCTCTCGCATAGCGCCTGCCATATCTAGGGAATGGAATCACGGATCAATGAGCACAGAGGAGCCATCTCTGATTGCTAGTTATCTCTCCAGCTCTCCCGCTCCGTCTCTCCCGCTCCCTCTCACTCGCTCTCCCATTCCCTTCCCCTCCCTCTCTCTCTCTCTCTCTCCCGCTCCCTCTCTCACTCGCTCTCTCACTCACTCTCCCACTCGCTCTCCTGCTACCATTCGCTCTCTCACTCTCGCTCCCTCTCCCATTCTGTTCCCTCTCCTATTTCCTCTCCTCCTCCTCTCGCTCTCCCTCCTCCTGCTCCCGGCTGTCTATGGCTATTGTTGAGTAATTGTATTGCCCTCCTCCATTGACAAACAACCCACCACTGCAGCATCCTTGTTCTCTGTAACATCCGGCTACAGTCCATAAATGCACCAGTGTTCTACATTCGGTGTTTGGTGGAAAAACAGTATCTTGTGGGCCAGTCTGTTTACGTGGATTCCCTCTCTAGTCGGTTATTACAGGTCAACCTATTTTTAGGGATGACAGGCCGTCTGATTACGGTGGAGGGATTCCAGCCACTCTGGCCACCCTCCCACGCCGGAAAAATGCGGTCTATCAGGTACGGCATGCTGCGGTTGGTAAAAACTGCATTGCTCAATAGCTGTGGCTTACGATTCCATCCAGCTGGCTGATTCGTGGCGGTGAGCCAGTGGAGTACACGCAGCAGAATCGAGGCACTTGACTCGTGAGGCGTGGGAGGCTGACGAGCAAGGGATGTACAATTGAACAGCGGTGTCTAGACATACGTATAGAATCCTTCATCCAAGCAGCATACAAATCAATACTTGACGAGGCAACTTATTCCCATCGGCACTGCATTCTGGGAATATATCATTCAAAGTTTTCAAATTCAATCTGTGAATCTGTAGATGACACATCCCCCCACTATAGCGCAACGACCGCATCCCGCCATGACGGTCCGTGATGCTGGCGCTGCCTGACCAGCCAAAAGGTCACGAGCATGAGGGCGGCAGCGGGTGATGACATATACTATAAATCTACTGTCATCTGGCATAACAACAGCTGATGGAGAAAGTCAACGACAGCGATTGGATTTAGATAAGGCAGCAGTAACTGGTTGATAGTTGATCAGGGTCCTACTGCGGCAGTACGTGGCCTAGCGTTTGATGTCGGCAAGACGTAGCGCTTCCTCTAAGGAGGCCCAAACACTCTGGCTGTTGTGTTTGTTTGTTGCTGTTGTCATGGAGTGAAACAATTCTGCTTTGTACATAGCAGAGTACCATGTACTCAAAACATGGGCACATCGGCATTCACACTACCTATCTACGTCATATGTATATCCACAATGAATGGATGGCATGGCAGTATTTGACCTGTGTGTCTCAGATCCTACAGCAGTATACCCTTCACACACTTCTCATTGCCTGCCTAGGACTCAGGGAGCTAGCGGTTAGTGCCTCAGTGTGTTCATACCTTAGAACAAAAGGGTTTATTCTAAGGTTTGAACAATACCCGCCCCTTCACAACCAGTGCGTAGTGTCCTTCCTTTGAGCAGCGGCAATGCTTGCATGCCTTCCTGGTACCATCCGTTGGAGCTATTTTTACTCCAAAGTTATAGCTACTATTATGTTGAGAAGTGGACTTTGAAGTAGTGGCGAGTTACATCTTTGGCTCCCTGGGTATGGCAGAGATCAATCATGAAGCACTTGAGCCTCATCCTCCCTCACATGGCAAGGTTTGACACCTAGCTGCCCAATCCGCATGCGCCTGCCCAATTGATGAACTCTGATGCAAGATGGCCTGATCAGCTTGCTGAAGCTTATCAGCTTATCAGTGTACATAGCACACCCGATACATCCCTGTACCTCATTGGAGGGCACTCGCCCTCGTAGCCATCATACGTGTAATATAGCACTGCATAGATGACATCAGAGATCCTCCACAAGGTTTGTTGAGGATCTCTGATGACATGCCTCCGTCTTATATTTCTCCAGGAGCCAAAATGTGGGGCTTGAATTGTTATTACTGGTTCCTAGTGTACTCTTGCTGGGCTGATCTCAAATATGACATAATCTTAGCTGTAGGAGGTAGGGGTCCCGAGCTATGGCTTCTCAAAGTTCAGAAAACTGGATCTCCAGTATTTTTGGTCCTATAAGTTGACATCTACCGGTTTCACTTCCAATCACCCATCAGCAGTTTAGTCCCAGATCTGTGCACACAGGTATCGTAGCAGCACCTCACACCAACACATCATACACGCATGTACCGTTGCTAAAGGAGTTAGAGAAGGCTGTGGGGTGTTATACTATATGGTACAATCGTCTGGGACTGTTGATGAGGGTAGCAGCATAATTTTACTATCATTTTACTATCTGTTGATGATTCATCGCCATCAAGATTGTCATTCTCTGTCAAATTGCTCTTTCACAGGATAGGATGCACTACAAGAATAATAGCTAACTATGGTCATCAGCCATCGCAGTACTGCTATAGACCTATGCTGCTTACTACATGTATCTACTGTAGACTATGGCAATACAGCACAGTACATATATATGTGTGTGTGTGTGTACTGTCATCATACAATCATTGATACGTTAAGTTACTGTAAGATATATCTAGTATTGAGCCAGGTATATGGTAGTAAAAGTAAGAGTGATAGAATGCGGGTATGACGACGTAGAAATACAATACAGCGTTTTATTCCGCCTCCATCAATCATGCGGTAGCTATCACGAAATATGTTGGAATGAGGAAACAACTCCTATAATGATTCGGGTATAACTATCCCGCAGCAAATCTAGTGGTTGTCGAAGAGCACGCCGAATTTGATCAGCCCGTACATGAATCTGAAAGTTATGTAAAAATCCGAGACTTGATCGAATGTGCAGGAGCAGTTATCTGGAGCTGAACGAGTTAGATTACTTTGTTGCAATGAACACAGCAGCACGTACATGCTTGACACACATTCGTAGAGCGTACTCTAGTTGGTAAGCAGTATGTCCATTTCTCGCGCCCATGGGTTTTTCTACAACATGTGACATGTTCTTATAATGATTTTCTCCTTCACTAGGTATCGCAAGCCTCCTCCTGCCAGTCAATTTGCAGCGGATCTCGAAGGAGAGCCATACAAAACTACAGTAGACATCCTAAACCAGAGTGAAGATTACTTATTTGTGGACAGCTATAGTCCACTGGGCTTCCGACTCAACAACGGCTTTCGTATCCTAGGTCCATGTGCACTATTTCCCAAAACCCCTCTGTTTTGGAATGTAAGTTCCCTCAAGAAGCTGATATGACGCCTTGCATGCAGTTTATACGTCATCGATGCATTCATATGTCACAGGTCCGTGGGGTGGAAGATGTCCATTTAGATTCACTAAGCCTCTTTACAGTACTGGATCCTAAGCTGGGTAAGTGTCCCTCCTTAATATCTGTAAAATTGCATTTTATTGATCACCGGCAAGCATAGTTTCCGTTATGTTCACACGGTGGATGGTCATCTTGATATATTGAAACCGTATCCAAATAGACTTGAAGCACTAGGAGTGACCTAATAAACTATACTAAAATTAATGAAGAGAAAAAATGACACACTTCTGACAGATGTACAGCTACGCTGCAGCTCTTTTATGTTCAATATTTGGAGTTGATGCCATCATAGGAACCAGTTGCTATATGGTTGGTACTTGATGAATTTTTCATTTCCGTGCCTGCAAACCTCCTACGTCTGTGCTCAACTACGGACATCATTGTTGTAGTTGTAGGCATATTCCATATTCCCTCAGAATTAAACCTCACATACCAGTGTCGAGTAAACCCCTAATAGTTTTTAACAATCTCAAGATATCTTCCAGAGAGAAAAATGTGTCATCAAGATTCCGTCCTGCTATCGCCTGAACTCAGAAAAGGGCAAGGATTTTTTTTTTAGTTTTTCATGCGATTTTTTAACAACAGAAATATTTACACAGAGTAGTAGCTCCTTTTTCATTTAGTCTATCGACCACGTCTTAGTGGAGTGACATGAAATAAAATAAACCAGACTAAAACTATGCATTGATTCTCCATGATGTATCAGCATGATCTTGTATGTGTATGTGCCTCTACTTAGTGAGGATATTTTCATTCTGTACTTACCTTACCACGCTTACTTAGGCACGCATTTTCATTCAGAGACAATACGATATATTGAGACAGCAGTTATTTTTATATACAGCTAATACTTGCTAAGAACGTTTATAAGTGCCGTTTGTACCACACATTCACTGTGTCTTTGATTGAATACAGATCTGTTGATCATCGGAGTTGGTACTGCTGATGAGCTGAAGTACGTCAACTCGGAGCTGTATCGCGACATGAAAGCTCAGGGTATTGGGGTGGAAGTACTAACTACTGTAAGTAAAACAATTACTTACATTGCGCAGTGTGGCAATTATTAGCATCATCAAATTTGTGCTATTTTGACTACATTTAATGATTCGTGAGAAATTCTTTTTGCAAATAGAATTTAGATGCGCTGTTTGAGATAAGATGCGTGATTAGCTTTGCAAATGTACTCTGATGTCAAAGCTGATGAGTTTCTGTGTATATGATTCGATGGAGAGCTGCATTATTGGCACGGCAGTCATGACGAATAGTGCAGCTAGCTGACTGGTCGACTGACCTACTGGTCAACTGATCTACTGGCCGACTTGTCTACTGGTCGACTTGTCTACCAACTGACTGGCCGATTCAGTCAAAAAGCGTCAGGCTGAAGGCTGCGACTGACATGATTCCAGCAATCCTCGACAGAATATCCTGGAGATCCTAGTTGTCCAAGATCTCCTTGTATTCAACTCAGTCTGATATCACTGGCTGTTGAGGAATAGGATGTACGGTCATACTATTTACTCTACTGAATTGTTCGAGGCGATAGCGAATCTATATACACAGTACACCGATTCCCGCTCTCAGCCAATCCCGCTGATTCCCGCTCTCAGCCAATCCCGCTGATTCCCGCTCTCAGCCAATCCTGCTGATTCCCGCTCTCAATTCACAGAGCTTTTGCTAAAACAATAAACTGATTCTATGAGATACAAATGAGTAATTTGACATACTGTGTTTTACCCTCGCGTAGCTGTCCCCTCGCGTAACTAACGAAGGGGGGGGGGGTTTATTGAAAAAAAACCTCAAACATGGCTTTCTATAAATGAAGGAATCAAAAGAGCTCGAGCTGTAATCATAAAGTGGTGTGCTAACAAAAAAAAATGAAACAAGAAAGAAAAGCCAAGAGAGGCTCACATCAGATTTGGGATTGCGGCTTTTCAGCATTTCAGCAAGAAAAAATAGCAAATACGTACGTACGTTAAATGGGTAAAACACGATGTTCTGCTTGCCAGCTCTGCTCCCATATAGAAGACTGTAATAGTATCACTTTGGAAGTGAAGACCTGAAATTGTGAGAGTCAAAGTCGGTGAAATAATGAACCAGTTATCGTAGAGCTGACGGAACTGACAAGCCTTTCATATCTCGAATTGAGCTTATGCCAATGACAATCCCGATTCCTTTGGTTTTCCTGGAATTGGCTCTGCATCAGTACCTGGGAACACCACTGGGCAAAAACGAGTTCAGCTAATTACCAAACATGACCCATGGACAACAAATCTTTTCCTGAAAAAAGGCTCCATTTCGTCGGTCGTTGTACATGGGACATATGTTCAGTCATATTTAAGTCTGCTGATGATAATGCAATGGGTGATTTCATCTGGTCAAGTATCAAGGTCACGTATGCTCCTTCTATTTCCAGCACCAGGCATGCGCAACCTTCAACTTCCTAAACAGCGAGAAGAGGTGCATCGCGGCAGCTCTCATCCCTCCCAAGAAGGTTGCGAACCGTGACATGTCCGATTTCTTACTGCCAGACAACCCAGAGGCTATCGCTCGTCTCGACCGTCCTGTTAACCCGGATGTGGATCCGACGACGGGAGTAAGTATTGCGCAATCTTCTACTACAAATTTGTCTAATCAGACGCCTTGACAGTTCGGTAAAACACCAGAAGTCAATAGTTTCTGTCCAGAATTTATAGCTTGCTTTGATTGTGCCATTGATGTTGCCATTGCCATTGCTATTGCCATTGCCATTGCCATTGCTATTGCCATTGCCATTGCTGTAGTTAAAGTAAATGATTAAATTAAAATGAGCCACTGACTTTCATGAAGATGTATTCCAGAGACAGATCTAGCTACAACCGTACCTGTGTGAAAAGGGCTTTAGAACAAATATGTTCAAGGAACCGCACTGAGTACAATTATTGAAGCACTTGTAAGAATGATTTATGGGTTATGACTGGCAGTTCTGCTTGGTAAGGATGATCTGTTAGGCTTTATACTATGCGTTTACTACATGCACTGAGATTTACACTGGAATCTCAGATCATCTTTTGTCTAAGATCAAAATTTCAAAGAATTAAACTGAGTTGATTCCCTGATTTTGTGAGTGAAAAAGAATTAGAAATTGAATTGAGAAAGTCTGGAGAGATGGACTAAAATATGGATTGAGAAAAGAAATCAGTCTTCTAGCTAGAATGAATAATGTTATCGACATGTTGATAGTCAGCAAGAGTTTTTACAAGAGCAGACAACCCTAAAGAGATGCTTATGTTATCCGCTTGTGGTAGCTGATCAAGCCATGAGAGTTGATTTATGCCTCAACTATTGTACTCAATAATATATTATAATATATATTATATTATTATAATATATATTATATATAATATTATACTCAATAATCCTCAACTATTGTTGAGAATTACTGAGTATTGATTGTTGTTGTTGTAATAATTTTTTATTGAGATTTTCTTGAGATGTAAATAATCTGTCGACCTCAGAAAAAAAGAAAGCAAAAAGAATTGTATGGAAACAATAAAAAATGAAAACAAAAGAACTGATGGAACTGCACCATAGAATTATTTCTGGTGAGCGGAATAAATTGATTTTTGAGAAACTGTTGTGATGTAAAGACTTGTAATAGAATTTAGTGATTTTATATTTGGAAAGAATTTAACAATTGGGAAATTAATGAAGAAAATTCTGAATCGTTGTTTACATAGGCAACTAATAATATAGAAAATAATAATAAGAAATAAAAGAATGAAATAGAATGAACTGAGTTTTTTTTATTTCAAACTCACCTAATGGGATTTAACTGATGGGATTGCATTTTCTTTGGAACTCCAACCTAAATTTCCTCTTATTCTATTGATGGTTTGTTACTTGCAGCTTCTCCCGGATGATGGTCAACGGAACCTGACTACAGACGGGAAGAAGAAGAGTTGACATCCAATGTCAAGTCATATCTTTTCTTTTTTGCACTTTTATCTAGAAGTATGTTATGGAAGACACGTCAGCCAAATTTGGCGCGCTTGTGTGAAATGTGGACAGTTTTGCTGGTATGAATATTGTGATAAAATACATGGTCTGATCACGTGACCGTTTCGAACTCTTTTATCTAGTTATAGTCATGCTCCAGACAGGCTTCGTCCCATTGCTTGCTAAAGCTGCTGCCATGAACGAGAAAACTAGGTTGTAGACTACACATCTAGGTCATAGTCTAAATCTTTATAGAGTATGCAATGTGTTTGCTTGGGTCAGATGGCTATATACGCCAATTGTGGTCTGCAACCTGTAATGAACTATGCCTAGAGTCGGTTGTCTGAATAATTTCATGTCATAGATTATGGTACCATCTTGGACAAAATATAATAGAACATGATATAACCAAAACAATGATATCATATTTACAAAAGTGGGGGTTACACATCCTTGAATGATAACCTTCACATCTATTTCTTGGCTAGTTCTATTCCTGGCTCTGCCCTTAGCTGCTTTCAAGCACGCAATACCATGAATTTTGTATTCTAATATGTGGGCATAGCTATAGGGTGATAAAAGCAGTAAAACTCCGGGAAAGTTAGTTGAGGCAATAAAACCCTCTCATATCTGCTACTACTACTACGCTACGAAAGGCTTGAGAGCACAAACCAGAGGATACGGCCCTGTTATCTGGCGCAAACAAGCTGTTTTTGCTCGATCATCGGTTCAGAGATTCAGGATCTCTGATTGGTTATATAGATATATTTTTTGTTACCAAGGGAAGGCGATGACGGAAATATGGGTTTCGGTGTGCAACGTCCTTGAACCTTACATGATCGGAGCCCAAGGTCCTCATAATGATGACTAGGTAATTTGAGGCGCCCCATACTGATTCTAGATATACGGGTTACGCAACAATTTTTTCCGCTAGCATGGCGGCACGAGTTGGTGTATCAGCGCTGAGAGGTTTGTCAGCAAATATCCGTGTAAATTCTGGCAAACAGCTGCTCAGTCTACACTCTAGAATATGTAAAGTCAACACTGCAAAGTATCTCGGTACGACCATTCAGCGGAAGTATGCATCGACTGATGATATACGTCAAAGTTATGGTATGCTCTACTCAGAATAGCTCAATTCCGTCAAAATCCTCTGAACACGTATCTTCCTGATGACCCGTTGTTGGCTCGCTTAGTCGCGACAATGAGAGGTGGTTGTGAATATCTATAAAGTAGCAGCGTTCTTTCTTTCTGTTACAGAATCCAACGAAGCAGAGGATCTTGATGGTACAGTCGGTATTGAAAGATGGGAATTACTCCAAAGAGTGAAGGGTATCGATGTTAGTGCTTAGCTTGCTTCTCATTCCTTTGTTCCTCTATGTAAACAATCTACATTTACTCTAGTTGTGATTCGTTTTTGTTTTTCCACTAATGATCTGCCTTCATTGTCCAAAAGACGCCGGAGTCCCACCCGATCTTGATATTGACCAGCAAGTTTATTTCGCATGCATATAGGCAGGCATGTACGCTTGAACATATGCAGCGATCACGATGCACATCACTTGTGCTCTGGGGTTTCTGTCCTGCAAACTTACCTAATCACAGATGCACTTCACTTCACTTCATGGACTTCGGTGTGACAAAGTTTGGCGCAGAGTCAATCCAAATAATTTGGTTCTGCCAATAAATGAATGGCACTGCCAGCTGGGTAGCATGGAAACAGTTGATGACAGCAGCCTGGCACCATCGAAAACCAGTGTGCAGATCTATACTAACAAACATAAAAACAAGCCAAGCATTCTTAGTAGGACTGGCGTTGAGCATCTGTCGATGGTGAACCCATTGAGCTTTGTACCAAAGGTAGACGGGCTAAAGATTGTAATGATAATCTGCCTTTTTTACAGGACCCCTTCCAACTCACAGCTAAGACAGTGGCTGCTGGCACGAAGGACAAGCCCACCTTGATACCAACGATTTCTGACCAGCGAACTGTAGGCTGTCTGTGTGAGTATTAACCTGATTCTCTTCCTACTATCATACAATCTTTCAACCAGGAAATCTGGAGGAAAAGTCAAGGTATTCCAAAGAAAACGCAAAAAATAGCTGGGAATACAACTCTATATACTTTCTTTAGCAATGAAACCATTCTAACGTCAAGAACATTATGTGAATGCAATACTTTAGAACCGGATTTGATTTGATAGTGATGGTCTAATAGCTGCGAAAAATTATTGCTATCATTGGATTTAGCTATAAATAATATACCCATTATGCGTTATATGGGAGTTGTCTTCCCATTTATGGGATCGCTATCATTAGATCGCTATTATTTTTATTTCGAGCCCATTTTCATGAAAACGCTAACATTTGTGTCGCTATCAAATCCATAGGAAACAGCAGCTAATTCAAGCTGGTAAACTGTTCAATGTAGATCCTTCCAATCAGACTTACAGATATCTAGCTACATCATATTACGGTATGACAATTCCAGATGGTTTGAGGCAGGTAGTGTTGTGTAGTACAGGTAGTGAACTGTGGTGAATAAACAATACTGTATACGTAAAAGTACATGCGAGACAAATAAATGCGCAAAGACCTGCTGAGAGATAAATGCGATGAGTAAAAATTGCAATCTTGCAACTAGTGTTTGGCCCATACCACAAGTATCGACAGTATCACGATACTTGCTGTTTTTGATATTTGATACCTGGGCTTTCGATTCTTTCAGTTTCAATACCAGCTGCGTGATACTGTCGATACTTGCTGACCACAAATATTCCCGGCTGCCCTAGAAATGGCTCCGCATGCTAGCTAGAATCGACAGTAAATGCGTGATAGTGGGAAGGAGCATTACCGTTCGTGAATAGAGTTTGTTTAAAAAACAGAATACCTCCCCTCTTAAACATGGCCGTCTATAAAGTCACATGATCATCTTAGCGGCTCTATTCATAATGAGATGACAACTCATAAGTTTTCATGATGCAACAAATGCGTTTTTGAAATGTTTTTATCGTCAGCGATCTCCTTCAAATCGCTACATACATTAATCAATTTGCGACGGTAATATTTTCACTTTCACAGTATGCTGTAATGAGGGACTCTATTTTCAATTGTGTTTTGGCTTGCCCATGCCCCTAGGCGTCTTATAGAGATGTAACGATCTAACTATGTTCTGTCTCTGGCAGGTGACCACGACTCCCCGGTCATCAAATGGATGAGACTTGGTGTTGGAGAGACGAAGTGTTGTGAATGTGGCCATTGGTTTAAGCTAATACCGTTGGAGGAGTGATTCGCATATACAACTAGACTAGGCTTTGCGTTTGCCGTTATTCCAATGTTAGATGTCAGAAATGTCGATCAATTTCTGATTATAGATTTTTTGTAAAATATTTAAATAAAATTTGAAGTTTTACCAATTCCGATGACTACTAAACTCTGTGCTGCAATGCCCGGTTTACATGAGCCGTATAACAAGGTTATTCTGCTCGTTACGCGGCTGTCTAATGCCATAAAATCTTGTTGCTGCCATAGACGAATTACTCAGCAACTTTGCTAGATAATTCGGCACCTCCTTGCTCCACCATTTTGGCGAGGCTAAGGTCGAAGCTAGCTACGTTGGGCAAAATATCAGATGATTATGTTTGTAGCCAATCATTTGCGACCAGCTACGGAGATGGGCGTCTGATTGGTCAAGCTTTATTTTGCATTTGAATAACCAGATATCAGAGACACGATGGGAAAATTCAGCTATTTACGCCTGTGTAAAGAGGTGGTCGAATAACACGCCGATATACGGCTGCTAATTTTTCTATTCTATGGCTCGTATAAACCAAACATTAAAAAAGAAATTGAGTTTTTTAGTGAGTAAAAAAAGAGCGGAATAAGGTCAAGGCTGCCGCTGGGGCTATCTGGTTTGAAAGTTGACCTATCAAATAGTGTAAATCATAGACGTTCAATACTAGCTCCATGGTGTAAATATCCATGAGTTATTGGGCAGCTTGGATAACAGAGGGAGCCACCTGTTCAAGCTATTATAAGCTGTAGAGTGCTCCGTATAGCTCTATGTGTATGCATGGGCCCCTAAATATCTCATGATGACTTTTCAGGTTTACCAATCCTTCATTGCGTCATAGATATCTTCACACTCTCAGACATCATGCATTCCAGGAACCAGTCTGGTTGCTGGTCCACTGGTGAGTTTCTTGTACAGATGGTAAATGAGCACAACAAAACTGATGTCTGAAAAATCATTTTGTCTACTGCAAGTAGAAACTATACTATACAGTGTCATATCAGCTGTACCATATACTACTACTACTACTACTACTACTACTACTACTACTACTACTACTAATACTAC
>ERZ1740065.986-NODE-986-length-16509-cov-4.481463_pt1 | contig 16509 bp, 12 predicted proteins | sample MGYA00581738_ERZ1740065 | MGnify/ENA primary metagenome ERZ1740065 (study PRJEB43018, sample SAMN04849749) | marine metagenome | isolation source: floating plastic debris | place: Pacific Ocean | collected 2008-09-01 | study: EMG produced TPA metagenomics assembly...
GGTGGACATCAAGGGTTTGAATATTCAAGAAGTGGCAATCCTACCCGAACGGCCTTGGAAAATGCTTTGGCCAGTATTGAGAGTGGGGAATATGGTTTGGCCTTTGCCAGTGGACTATCCGCTATTGATGCGGTAATCAAATTGCTGAATCCTGGTGATGAAGTAGTTTCTACCAATGATTTATATGGAGGAAGTTATCGTTTGTTCAAACAGGTTTTTGAAAAATATGGTATCACTTTTCATTTTATCGGGATGCAATCCGTGGAAACGGTAGCGTCCTACATCAATGAAAATACCAAGTTGTTGTGGGTGGAAACACCAACCAATCCCATGATGAATGTTATCGACATCAAAGCCATGTCTGACCTGGCGAAAAAACATGACCTTTTGTTAGCGGTAGATAACACTTTTGCCACACCTTACTTGCAACGTCCGTTGGAACTAGGAGCAGACATCGTGATGCACTCCGCAACCAAATATTTGGGCGGACATAGTGATGTGGTGGTTGGCGCTTTGGTAGTTCGTGATAAGGATTTGGCGGATAAGTTATACTTCATTCAAAATGCAAGCGGAGCCGTTTGTGGTCCTATGGATAGCTTTTTGACGTTGCGCGGCATCAAGACCCTCCATGTTAGAATGGAAAGACACTGTCAGAATGGAGAGGCTGTCGCCGAATATCTGAAAAACCATCCTAAAATCGAGAAAGTATACTGGCCCGGTTTTGAAACCCATCCCAATCACGATATTGCCAAATCCCAAATGAGCGACTTCGGCGGAATGATTTCTTTTGTTACCAAAGGAAGCAACTACGAGGAAGCCATTAAAATTGTGGAACGCCTTCAAGTATTCACCTTAGCGGAATCATTGGGTGGCGTAGAAAGTTTGGCGGGTCACCCTGCAAGCATGACCCATGCCAGCATTCCAAAAGAAGAAAGAGAAAAGAGCGGTGTGGTGGACGCCTTGATTCGATTGAGTGTTGGTATCGAAGATGCCGATGACTTGATTGCGGACCTAGAACAGGCGATTGGTTAATGTGTTATTATTTTGGTAAAATAGCTCTCAGTTATTATGTAAATAGCATAATTTTGCGCTCAAATTCCTAATTCAATTAAAAAGCCCTGAAATTTGGGCTATCCATTAACAATTTATCAATCCCTTTTATGGAAGCAAAAATCAAAGCGTTTATGGACGAGGTCCAGGCCCGAAATGGTCATGAACCTGAATTCCTGCAAGCAGTCCAAGAGGTTGCTGAAACCGTAATACCCTATATCGTAAAGCACGATATCTACCATGGAAAGAACATTCTTTTGCGAATGGTAGAACCCGAACGATTGATATCGTTCCGAGTGGCTTGGGTTGATGATGACGGGGAAATCCATGTGAATCGCGGGTACCGCATCCAGATGAACTCTGCGATTGGTCCTTACAAAGGTGGATTGCGATTCCATCCGACGGTGAACGCTAGCGTTTTGAAGTTTTTGGCTTTTGAACAAGTATTCAAAAACAGTTTGACTACCCTTCCGATGGGTGGCGGAAAAGGAGGTTCTGATTTTGACCCCAAAGGAAAGTCTGATGATGAGGTGATGCGTTTTTGCCACGCTTTCATGACGGAGCTCTGTCGTCATATTGGGCCCAATACCGATGTTCCCGCTGGAGATATTGGTGTAGGTGCACGTGAAATTGGTTTCCTTTTTGGAAAATATAAAAAGATACGAAACGAGTTTACCGGGGTATTGACGGGTAAAGGGATTTCATGGGGTGGTTCCCTGATTCGTCCAGAAGCTACGGGCTATGGTACAGTGTACTTCGCGGACAGCATGTTAAAAACCAAAAATGACTCTTTTAAAGACAAAAACGTTGTGATTTCTGGTTCCGGAAATGTAGCACAATATGCGGCTGAAAAGGTCATTCAACTTGGAGGTAAGGTATTGACTTTATCCGATTCTGGAGGATACGTTTATGACAAAGAGGGCATCGATGCTGAGAAATTGGCCTTCGTCATGGACCTTAAGAATAACCGCAGAGGAAGAATTTCGGAATATGCTGAAAAATATTCCTCCGCAGAATATCACAAAGGAAAAACCCCTTGGGAGGTCCCTTGTGATGTGGCTTTGCCATGTGCCACCCAATACGAGTTGGATGGAGATGCTGCCGAAACTTTGGTAAAAAACGGTTGTATCGCTGTGGCCGAAGGAGCGAACATGCCTTCTACACCTGAGGCGATTCATGCGTTCCACGAAGCAAAAATTCTCTTCGCACCTGGAAAAGCATCCAATGCCGGTGGAGTAGCAACTTCAGGTCTTGAAATGTCACAGAATTCATTGCGTATCAGCTGGACGCGTGATGAGGTAGATGATCGTTTGAAAGGTATTATGGAAGACATCCACGATTCTTGTATCGAATATGGAATGGAAGAAGATGGCCATTGCAACTATGTAAAAGGCGCAAACATTGCGGGCTTTGTAAAAGTGGCAGATGCCATGTTGGCCCAAGGCGTTATCTAAATACCTTTTTCAAAATAACAACGGTTGCCCTAGAGTAAGTATTTTTATACCCTAAGGCAGCCGTTTTTTATGCAGGTTTCTACCAACGCCATTGTGCTAACTTCTTTAAAGTATGGGGATACGAGTCTTATCGTAAAAGCCTATACTGCTTCTGACGGATTAAAATCGTATTTGCTGAAGGGACTGCTCACCGCCAAGAAGTCGAAATTGCGAGTGGCCTATTTTTTTCCATTGACGCAGTTGGAATTGGTAGCCAACCATAAGGATAAGGGCACGTTGGAAACCATCCAAGAAGCAAAAGTAAAAGTCCATTACAAATCTTTGCATACCGATGTAATCAAGAACAGCATCGTATTGTTTTTAGCAGAAATGTTGGGAATGTGCATTCAAGAAGCGGAGCGGGATGAAAGCCTTTTCAACTATCTGGAATATAGTTTGCTATGGCTTGACACCCATCCGCTAAACCCTAACTTTCACTCTCTTTTCCTGCTCAATTTGACCAAATATTTAGGTTTTTATCCCGATACTTCAGCGCAACAGCTACCCTATTTTGATTTGTTAGAAGGAAACTTCAGTCATCAACCCACCTTGAACCCTATGGTGCAAGCGGAAAATTTAACAGCCTTCCGAAAGCTGTTGGGCATAAATTTTGATGACCTAAAAACAATCAAAATCAACAAACCTTTGCGGCGCGAACTCCTAAAAACCATTATCCTCTATTTTGAGCTACATTTGCACGGTTTTCGAAAACCCAAATCCCTTGACGTGTTAAATACGGTATTTGAATAACATGCCTAAAGCGGTATCCATACTTTTTTTCTTTTTGGCCTTCCAATCAATTTCAGCACAGGAGGTGACTGTCCTCGATGCGAATTCGGGAAATCCGGTGGTCAATATTGCCATCTACAATAAGGAAAAGAGCAAAACCGCTATTTCTGATTTTGATGGTAAATGTGACTTGAGTCTTTTTGATGCTAATGAACGAATCACGTTCAAACACATTAGCTACCAAACCTTCATCACAACCAAAGCGCAAATATTGAAAAAGGGCAATCAAGTATATCTCGATTTAAAGCCCGAGCAACTTCAAGAGGTAGTGATGTCTGTTTCCAAATGGGAGCAGCAGAAGAAAGATATTCCCCAAAAAATCGAAACGATTGCCGCTCGTGATATTGCCTTTGCGAATCCACAAACTTCTGCGGATTTATTACAAAATAGTGGAAAGGTTTTCGTGCAAAAAAGCCAATTGGGTGGCGGGAGCCCCATGATTCGTGGTTTTGCCACCAACCGGCTTTTGATTTCAGTGGACGGTGTTCGGATGAACAATGCTATTTTTCGAGGCGGAAACATTCAAAACGTGATTTCTGTAGCCACGTTTACCGTGAAAAACACAGAAGTGATTTTTGGTCCTGGTTCCGTGATTTATGGTAGTGATGCCATTGGAGGTGTAATGAATTTTTTCACGCAAAAACCACGATTTTCCTTTAGTGATAGTCTAGCGGTTTCCGGAGGGTTGAAATATCGTTTTTCCTCCGTGAACAACGAAAATACGGGACATTTTGATATCAATTTTGGACAACAAACCTGGAGCTCCTATTCCAGTATTAGCTTCAATAGTTTTGGGGATTTGGTTATGGGGCGCCATGGCCCAGATTCGTATCTAAGGAATAGTTTCGTGACACGTCAAGATGGGCAAGATGTTTTAGTGGGAAACAGTAACCCGAGAGAACAGATTCCTTCTGGCTATGACCAACTCAACTTGCTTCAAAAATTTGCGTATCGACCCAATAGCACATGGCGTTATGATTTGGGATTGCATTATTCTGAAACCTCAGATTTCTCAAGATATGATCGCCTCATCCAACCTGACGAAGTAGGTGAAGGACTTCGCTCTGCAGAGTGGTTTTATGGCCCTCAAAAATGGTTTATGGCCAATCTACAGGTTACCAAAAAAGGAAAGAACAAGTTTTACGATGGGGTAAAGCTTACAACCGCGTACCAACGTTTTGATGAGAGCCGAAACAGCAGGGGTTTTCAAGACCCTTTGCGTTCCACTACAGAAGAAACTGTACATGCCGCCTCCATCAATTTGGATTTTGAAAACAAGAAGATTGGAAACCTAGGGCTGTACTATGGTGCTGAATACTTGTTTAATAAAGTGCGATCTTCGGGCAGTATTTTAGACATAGCCACAGGCGAAGGTAGTTTGCGACCTTCTCGATACCCGGATGGGTCTACTTGGCAAACTTTTGCGGGCTATCTCAGTGGAGAATATAAGGTGAAACCCAATTTCACCTTGCTTTCCGGAATTCGGTATAGTCAAGTTTGGGTGGATGCGAAATTTGATAGAACCTTCTTCCCGTTTCCTTTCGAAGAAGCGGATTTGATAACCGGAGCGTTGACAGGGAGCTTGGGATTCAGTTGGTTTCCCAAAGCAGACCTCCAAATCACCTTAAATGGTTCAACAGGTTTTCGTGCGCCCAACATTGATGATACGGGAAAGGTTTTCGATTCTGAACCTGGCTCCGTGGTAGTACCAAACCCAGAATTGGAACCAGAGTATGCCTACAATATTGAATTGGGAGTTCGAAAGAACTTTCATGACAAACTGGTGCTTCGAGGTTCTACGTTCTACACCTATCTCGTCGATGCGTTGGTCCGCCGGGATTTTTCATTTAATGGCCAGGATGAGATTTTATACAATGGAGAGCTTAGCAATGTCCAAGCCATTCAAAATGCCGCGAAGGCTTACGTCTATGGTTTTGAATTAGGTCTCAATGCCTTTTTTACAGAGCGTTGGTCCTTAGCTTCAAATTTGACTATAACTGAGGGAATTGAAGAAGAAGCCAATGGGGAAGATACTCCAGCACGACATGTAGCGCCTACTTTTGGGGACATCCATCTAATTTGGCAGAACCAGAAACTGAAGGCTGATTTTTTTGTGAATTATAATGGAGAAATCCCTTTTGATGACCTAGCCCTTTCAGAACGGAACAAGCCTTTTATCTATGAGAGCGATGCAAATGGCAATCCTTTTTCTCCCGCTTGGTACACTTTGAATTTTAGGTCTCAATATCAAATTTCGAATGCCTTAACGGGGTCACTTAGTTTGGAAAACCTAACCGACCAAAGGTATCGCACCTATTCCTCGGGAATTGTAGCGCCAGGCACAAACCTGATACTTTCCTTGGATTACGCTTTTTAAATAAAAAAAGCCCGGAAGTCCGGGCCTTTTGAGTTTTAAAAAGAAAGGATTTATTGCTTCATCTTTTCTTTGGCGTCCTCAGCAGCCTTTTTCACATCATCAGCCGCTTCATCCATTGTTTTTTTGGCGTCTTCGCCCATCTCTTTTGCTTTTTCCATGGTGTCTTCACCCATTTTCTTGATACTGTCCATGGCCTGTTCTCCCATTTCCTTGGCTTCTTCACCAGCTTCTTTGGCGGCATCCATGGCTTCGTTAGCAGTTTCTTTAAGCTCGTCTCCCGCTTCTTCCAAAGTTTCAGCGGCTTCCTCAGTGGCCTCTTTGGCCTTATCAGAAGCCTCTTTGCATGAAATGGCTCCAACAAATGTCAAGCTGAGAACCATTAGGGATAAAACAATTCGTTTCATAATAAATAAGATTAGTGTTATGGCTCTAAAATACGGATTTCGTTTCACTAACAAGATATCGGGCTTATCATCTTTAGGTTAAGGCCTTAAGGATAAAACGACATGGTTTTACTGCCGCTGTTTCAGCTAAATTCATAATTTTGCAGACTTGCAATTTTAGACGAGGAAAGAATCATGAAGTTCGCTGAATACAAAGGGTTGGATTTGCCGAAAGTCGCAGAAGGAGTTTTACAGTTCTGGAAGCAGGAGAAGATTTTCGAAAAAAGCGTCTCTACACGAGAAGGCAAAGATAGTTATGTGTTTTATGAAGGTCCCCCTTCTGCTAACGGTATGCCCGGTATTCACCACGTTATGGCGCGAACCATAATAGATATTTTTCCACGCTACAAAACCATGAAAGGGTTCCAGGTGAAGCGAAAAGCAGGCTGGGACACCCATGGTCTTCCAATTGAATTGGGCGTTGAGAAAGAGCTTGGCATTACCAAAGAAGATATTGGAAAAACCATTTCGGTAGAAGAGTATAACGAAGCCTGTAGAAAGGCAGTGATGCGCTACACGGATGTTTGGAATGAAATGACCGAACAAGTAGGGTATTGGGTGGACATGGATGACCCCTACATCACCTACAAATCTAAATACATGGAATCGGTGTGGTGGTTGCTCAAACAGATTTACGACAAAGGGTTGTTGTATAAAGGGTATACCATTCAGCCATACTCCCCTAAAGCTGGAACAGGACTTAGTTCTCATGAATTGAATCAACCGGGAACCTATCAAGATGTAACGGATACTACGGTAACGGCACAGTTCAAAGCGATTAAAGAATCTTTGCCCGAGCCATTTCAAAAAGTGGATGGAGAAGTATTTTTCTTGGCTTGGACGACCACACCTTGGACCCTTCCATCGAATACAGCCTTGACCGTTGGTCCCAAGATTGATTATGTACTAGTGCGCAGTTTCAACCAATATACCTTTGAACCTATCCATGTAGTTCTGGCAAAGGCCTTGGTCAACAAGCAGTTCTCCGGAAAGTTTTACGAAGCTGAAAATTCATCGGATTTTGAACAGTTTGAAAAAGGGCAAAAAAAGATTCCATTTCAGGTTTTGGAAACTATAACTGGCGCTGAATTGGTTGAAAGTCGATATGAACAAATTTTGCCGTATACCCTACCGTATCAAAATCCCGAAAATGCATTTCGTGTCATTTCTGGAGATTTTGTGACGACCGAAGATGGTACTGGAATCGTGCATACGGCGCCTACTTTTGGTGCGGATGATGCCTTGGTGGCCAAACGTGCCCAACCCGAGGTGCCCCCTATGTTGGTTTTGGATGAACAAAACAATCCCGTTCCCTTGGTGGATTTACAAGGGCGTTTTCGTCCTGAATTAAAAGAATTGGCGGGGAAGTACGTCAAAAACGAATACTATCTCGATGGCGAGGCCCCCGAAAAATCCGTAGATGTTGAGTTGGCCATTGCTTTGAAAGAGCAAAATCGTGCTTTCCGAGTGGAAAAGTACTTGCACAGTTATCCCAACTGTTGGCGTACTGATAAACCCATTCTATACTATCCGTTGGATTCATGGTTCATCAAGGCTACAAAGGTCAAAGACCGAATGTTTGCATTGAACCAAACCATAAATTGGAAACCGAAGGCTACGGGTGAAGGACGTTTTGGAAACTGGTTGGCTAACGCAAATGATTGGAACCTTTCCCGCTCAAGATATTGGGGTATTCCACTACCCATCTGGCGGACCGAAGATGGAAGTGAAGAGAAAATCATTGGCTCGGTTGAGGAGTTGAAACCCGAAATGCATAAGGCCATTGCAGCTGGATTAATGACCCATGACGTCTGTGAGGATTTTGAGGTGGGGAATATGAGCGAAGCCAATTACGACAAAGTGGACCTTCACAAGAATGTGGTTGATGCGATTACCCTGGTGTCCGCTTCAGGACAACCGATGCGTCGCGAATCAGATTTGATAGATGTTTGGTTTGATAGTGGTTCTATGCCCTATGCGCAATGGCACTATCCGTTCGAAAATAAAAACTTGATTGATGATGGCGTGTCTTTCCCAGCGGATTTTATTGCCGAAGGGGTTGACCAAACCAGAGGTTGGTTTTACACCCTACATGCCATAGGCACAATGGTATTTGATTCCGTAGCATATAAAAATGTGGTCTCCAATGGTTTGGTGTTGGACAAAGACGGCAAAAAAATGTCCAAGCGATTGGGGAATGCGGTTGATCCTTTCAAAACATTGCCAGAACACGGAGCGGATGCGACGCGTTGGTATATGATTTCAAATGCCAACCCTTGGGACAATTTGAAGTTTGATATTGATGGGGTGGTTGAAGTGAAACGCAAGTTCTTCGGAACCCTCTACAATACGTATTCCTTTTTTGCCCTGTATGCCAACATTGATGGTTTTGCCTACAATGAGGCAGACACGCCCTTAAAGGAAAGACCAGAGATTGATCAATGGATTTTATCTGAATTAAATACGTTGATAGCTAAGGTTGATGAAGCATATGCGGACTATGAGGCAACGAAAGCAACCCGTTTGATTTCTGAATTCGTTCAAGAGAACTTGAGCAACTGGTACGTGCGCCTTTGCCGAAGAAGATTCTGGAAAGGGGACTACCAAAAGGACAAAATATCGGCCTACCAAACCCTGTATTCCTGTTTGGTTGAGGTTGCAAAGCTATCAGCACCGGTGTCTCCCTTCTATATGGATCAACTGTATAAAGATTTGGTTGCGGTTACTGGAAAAGATGCCTTTGAAAGCGTGCACCTTGCTGATTTTCCAAAATCTGATTCTGGAATGATTCAAGCCGATTTGGAAGAAAAGATGCAAATGGCACAAAAGATTTCCTCTTTGGTGTTGTCCATCCGACAGAAAGAGAAGATAAAAGTGCGTCAGCCGCTGCAAAAGATTATGGTGCCTGTTTTGGACGAGCATCAAAAAACGGCGATTGAAGCGGTATCCGATTTAATCAAGTCCGAAGTGAACGTAAAAGAGCTTCAGTTGTTGGATGATGCTTCCGGAATTCTGATCAAGAAAATCAAGCCCAATTTCAAGGTTCTAGGACCTAAGTATGGTAAGGACATGAAGGCTATTGCAGGTGCGGTGGCAACCTTGGGACAAGAGGATATCCAAAAAATTGAACGGGAAGGCGAATTATTGATTCCTGTAGAAAATAAAAACATTAAATTACAGTTAACCGATGTAGATATCAGTTCCCAAGATATCGAAGGATGGTTGGTTGCAAGCGCTGGCCCATTGACGGTAGCCTTGGACATCACCATCGATGACGCCTTAAAACAGGAAGGTATCGCTAGGGAATTGGTAAATCGAATCCAGAATCTGAGAAAAGAATCCGGATTTGAGGTTACCGATAAAATTGATATCAAAGTGATGAAAGATGGGTTGGTCGAGGATGCAATTTCCAACAATGAGGAATACATCATGACAGAAACCTTGACTGCCGAATTGAATCTAGAGGAACATCTAGACGAAGGAGTGGACATCGCTTTTGATGACGTTAACACAAAATTGTTGATTCAAAAACATTAGGAAAATGGCAGAAGATTTAAAAGTAAGATACGCTGACAGTGATTTGGAGGAGTTCAGAACACTGATTGAAGAAAAGATAGAAAAAGCACAAAAACACCTCGAGTTGCTAAAGAGTTCTTATATGAACGATGGCAACAATGGAACTGACGATACCTCTCCAACCTTCAAAGCCTTTGAAGAAGGTTCGGAAACCATGAGCAAAGAAGCGAATACCCAATTAGCTATTCGTCAAGAAAAGTTTATCCGGGATTTGAAAAATGCTCTTTTGCGCATTGAGAACAAAACCTATGGTATCTGCCGTGTTACTGGAAAGCTTATCAATAAAGAGAGATTAAAGCTTGTACCCCATGCTACTTTGAGTATTGAGGCCAAGAACATGCAAAAGTAAGGCAGTGCCTTACTATGTTCGGAATAGCATTCCATTGATTATCCTCAGTTTGGGACTGTCCGTAACGGTATGCGCCCAAAAATTGGTGAAGAAAACCGTGGTTGACCCCGAAAACCAAGCCATAACCATTCAAGCAGACCGTTGTTTTCAAGTGGACATCTCCAATTCGGAAACCGATGAGCTAGTGGTAGCCGCTGAAATGGAAGGAGAATATGCCTCGAACCTCTTGGTTAATTTGGAGGAAAAAGGAAAAACCATTTTTATTAGTACAGGCTTCACGCCAAATTTTGAACATCCTAACGATAAACTAAGTGCTCACAAGGTTATTGCCATTGCCTTGCAAATCAAGATTCCGAAATACAAACAAGTCAATGTTTTCGGAACCGGGGCCCGAGTTTTGGTAACAGGGTTATATCGAAACCTTGGAGTAGTGCTTGCAGACGGGGAATGTATTTTGGATGATGTTGGAGAGACCGTTGAGGTTAAAACCCAAAATGGAAATATACGTGTAGTTTCCGGCAAAGGCATCTGCGAGGCTTCTAGTGATTATGGCCAGGTCGTTGGTAGTTTGGATACTATAGGAAATACGGTTTACAATCTTCATTCGAAGGAGGGCAACATCTACTTGAACAAAACAAAATAATATGGCTACTTTTGCCCATTCTTAGCTGTTGACATGAGTTTGAAGAAATCTTTACTGCTAATTGTTTTGGTACTTCTGGTAGACCAAATCAGCAAGATATACATCAAAACCAACTTTGCGCTGCAAGAGTCAGTGGAAGTGTTCAGTTGGTTCAAAATATTCTTTATTGAAAATGAAGGTGCCGCTTGGGGAACCAAATTGAGTGATCTCTTGCCCATATCAGAATCTACCGGCAAACTCATTTTAACCGTTTTTCGATTGTTTGCCATTGTCGGAATTGGATACTGGCTAAGGGACATTATTGTGAAACAATCTCCTCGCACATTGATATTGGCCGTTTCATTAATTTTTGCTGGGGCTTTTGGCAATATTATAGACTCGGTATTCTATGGTGTCATTTTCGATGATAGCTATGGTCAGGTAGCACAAATGTTTGCTGACGAACCCTACGGAAAGTTGTTTTATGGTAAAGTAGTGGATATGCTCTATTTCCCAATGATAGATACAACCTGGCCAGATTTGTTTCCAATATTGGGAGGATATCGTTTCCGTTTTTTCGAGCATGTTTTTAATGTCGCTGACACGGCGATAAGTACTGGGGTTGGTATTTTAATCGTCTTCAACAAAAAAGCCTTTCCAAAAAACGAGGAGGCTTAACGTTCAAAGTGATATACGGTTTTTGGGGTAACGCAATAATGCAATGGTACGTCATTGGGATGAACATCCGGAATAGGTTCGGTTTCTGCTTCGAAGAAAGAAAGTCCCACAAAAATGGAATCTTCGCGACACTGGGCTAAAAAAGTATCATAAAATCCCTTACCATAACCAACCCGATTACCCAGCTTGTCGAAAGCTATAAGGGGTACAAAAACGACGTCAATTTGGTTTTCATTCACTTCATAACCATTAACAGGTTCGGGTATATGCCATTGGTTCGTTTTAAGGCGGGTGTTATCGGTAAGTAGATAATGGCGTAGGGTGTTCGGCCCGGTAACTTTAGGAACCACAATGTCCTTGTCTTTGCCGTGCAACAAAGTTAACAAGGGTTCAGTATCGATTTCGCGATTTTGCGGAATACTAAGGAAGGTATGAAAACAAAAAAAATCCCAAATAGGGATTGACTGTAATTGATTTACTATTGAAATACTTTTCTCAACAACATCTGCTTCACCTAGTTGGTTTCGAAGTTGTTTGTATTTCTTTCTAAGTTCATGTTTCAACACCTAAAATGTTGAAGGGTTTGGGGGAAGGCTCAGGGAATCCGTGATTACTTTTTAGTAGCCACAGAGAAAAAAATCTTGAAAAAAAGCATCAAGATTACATACATTCCAAGAACCATTATATAATTCTCCATTCTGATAGTTACATTGGTAGATTAAAATTACGTAAATAAATTGGTAAAACGCCATGAAATGCACTTTTTATCGGTGAAAAGCACTTTTTTTAGCAACAGTTTAACAGAAAACAATAAGTTTTTAAGCTAAATCTGCTTACGTGAAGTACATCTTTTTCCTTTGTATTTTAACGATTGGTGAAATCAAATCGGACATCGACATGCATCAAACCGCCGTTTGTTAATTTTGAACCAAAAGACTTCAGAATCCTGCTAACTTTGTAGTAATTGCAGTTCTTCTTATGGCCCAACCTTCCATAAACGTACAAATACAAACTTTGCCCTCCCAACCTGGAGTTTATCAGTTCTTTGATGATGATGGCAAATACTTGTATGTAGGGAAAGCCAAAAACCTCAAAAAAAGGGTAAGTTCTTATTTCACCAAAAACCATGAATACGGTAAGACTCGGGTGATGGTGAAGAAAATTCATAGCATTCGTCATATTGTGGTGGCTACGGAATCGGATGCGCTTTTGTTGGAGAATAACCTTATTAAGGAGCATCAGCCCCGTTATAATGTGTTGCTCAAAGACGATAAATCGTACCCTTGGATTTGCATCAAAAATGAACGATTTCCTAGAATCTTTCCTACGCGAAAGCTCATAAGGGATGGTTCGGAATACTATGGCCCATACACCAGCATGAAAACGGTCCGTACGCTTTTAGATCTGGTGAAAAGCATTTACCCGCTTCGCACCTGTAATTATGATTTGTCTGAAGAAAAAATTGAAGCAGGAAAGTATAAAGTGTGTTTGGAATATCACTTGAAGAATTGCAAAGGCCCTTGTGTGGGCTATCAGGATGAGGCTGAATATCATGCCCAAATCACGAATATTCGTGACATTATCAAGGGAAATTTTAAAGCTTCGGTTGCCCATTTAAAAGCCAAGATGCAAGAAAAGGCGGAAAACATGGAATTTGAGGAAGCCCAACAAATCAAGGACCGAATTGGAATCTTGGAAAACTATCAAGTCAAATCCACAGTGGTGAATCCCAAAATCACCAACGTTGATGTGTTCACTATTCTTTCGGATGAGACTCATGCCTACGTGAATTTTTTGCAGCTTTCCCATGGTTCGATAACCCGTTCGCACACCATGGAAATCAAAAAACGTTTGGATGAAACCGATGAAGAGCTATTGGCCTTGGCCATTACAGAACTACGGCAACGATTCGAATCCGATTCCAAGGAAATTTACTTGCCCTTTCCCGTTTTGGTTGATAGTGAGTTGAGGATTACCATACCGAAACTTGGAGATAAAAAAAGAATCATGGAATTGTCGGAGCGAAATGCTCGTTTTTTCCGACAAGACCGCTTTAAGCAGATTAAGATTATTGACCCTGACCGGCATACCAAACGGTTGATGGGTCAAATGAAATCAGATTTGAGATTATCTGAAGAGCCTAGACACATTGAGTGTTTTGATAACTCCAACATTCAAGGGAGCAATCCCGTGGCGGCCTGTGTAGTTTTTAAAGAGGGTAAACCCTCTAAAAAAGACTACCGCCACTTCAATATCAAAACGGTTGAAGGTCCAGATGACTTTGCCAGTATGGAAGAGGTAGTGTTTCGACGGTATCGAAGATTGTTGGAAGAAGCCACTCCGTTACCCCAACTAATAGTAATTGATGGTGGAAAAGGACAACTATCCGCAGCCTTGAAAAGTCTTGATGTTTTGGGACTTCGCGGTAAAATCGCCATTTTGGGTATTGCAAAACGATTGGAAGAAATCTATTTTCCTAATGACCCCATTCCTTTGTATTTGGACAAAAAATCTGAGACCCTAAAAATCATTCAACAACTTCGAAACGAAGCCCACAGGTTTGGAATTACCCATCACCGTAACAAAAGAAGCAAAGGAGCACTTTTGTCTTCGCTTACAGATATTGATGGCATTGGCGAAAAAACAGCCAACGAGCTTTTGAAAGCGTTTAAATCCGTAAAGCGGATTAAAGAAGCGCCGGTTGAAAGTTTGGCGAAAACGGTAGGAATGGTGAAAGCAAAAAAGATTTATGAAACATTCCACTCGTAAACGGTTCCAATACCAATATATATTCAGTGTGCTTTTTTGCTTTTTATGGGGGGGTACAGGACCGTTGTGGGCACAAGACCAAGATGTAAAAGTGGGTTTGGTGCTCAGTGGTGGTGGGGCCAAAGGTCTTGCGCATGTTGGTGCCATAAAGGTAATTGAAGAGTCCGGAGTTAAAATCGATTATATCGGGGGCAGCAGCATGGGGGCCATTGTGGGCGCCTTGTATGCCTCTGGCTATTCCGCCAAGGAATTGGATTCCATTTTCAGAAATACCGATTTCTCAGCTTTAATCCAAGATAACTTCCCCAGAAGTTCCAAAACGTTTTATGATAAGGATGATGCCGAACGGTACGCCTTAAGTCTTCCTTTTGACAACTTCAGTGTCTCCTTTCCCCAAGGTATATCGGGCGGACAAACGATTTACAATGAATTGGTAAGATTGCTTTTTCACGTAAAAGACGTCAATAACTTTCAAAACCTGCCCATTCCTTTTTTATGTATTGCCACCAATGTGGAAACAGGAGAAGAGGTCTTGCTGGACCGGGGATACCTTCCAGAAGCGATTATGGCCAGTGGTACATTTCCGTCCTTATTTGAACCCTCTGAAGTGGATGGCCAAATATTGATTGACGGGGGAGTGGTAAACAATTATCCGATTGACCAAGTGCGTGAAATGGGGGCCGATATTATCATAGGAAGTGATGTGCAACATGGCTTGGTGGATAGAGAATCCCTGACCTCAGCCACGGAAATTTTGTTACAAATCAACAACTATCGAACGGTTCGGGATATGGAGAAGAAATCGCAGCAGACCGATATCTACATCCGACCCGATATTGATGGGTTTACGGTAATTGATTTTGAACGGAGTTTGGACATCATGGAAACCGGAAAAGTTGCGGCAGAAAGCAAAATAGAAGATTTAAAAGCCTTGGCCGCACAACAAAATAAACAGGGCGAAATTATCAGTGACAATGTTACGGTTATGGATTCGCTCACCATTAATCGTTTGATTATCAGAGGAAACGACCGATATACCCGAGGGTTCATTAAAGGAAAACTTCGCTTTGACCTTGGGGAGGCCATTTCATTTGAGGATTTTAAACAGGGCATCACCAATCTTTCAGCTACCGGAAACTTCAAAGCGATACGCTATGAGCTCATTTCTAATGGATTGGGAACTGATTTGATTTTGAAATTGAAAGAAAACGACACCAAGATGTTCATCAAAATGGCAGCACACTATGATGATTTGTACAAAAGTGCAGCCATGATAAACCTCACCAAAAAGAACTTGCTTTGGAACGATGATGTTGCTTCATTCGATTTTATTTTAGGAGACCATATCCGATACAACTTCCAATACTATGTTGACAAAGGTTCGTATTGGAGCTTTGGGGTCAATTCAAATTTCAACACCTTTGATGAGCAGGTTGATTTTAACCTCATTCGTTCAAATTTTGATGTGCCGGATGACCCTAATATTAGGGAAATCAACCTTGATGTAACCGACCTGACCAATCAAGTGTATTTACAAACAGTACTGCGAGAAGAGTTCGCCGTTTCCCTAGGTGTTGAACATAAGCTTTTACGTTATAGCACCACTACCTTGAATGATTTTGCTAGGGATATTGAAACCAGTTTTGTGCCTACGGGTAGTGACCGCACCTTTTTTGAAGATTCCAATTACTTCAATGCTTTTGGTACGGCAACTTTGGATACCTATGATGACAAGTACTTTCCTTCCCGTGGACTGTATTTCAACGGAGATTTCCATGTCTATCTATTTTCTTCAGATTTTAATGACAATTTCAAGGAATTTTCTATTGCCAAAGGAAGACTTGGAACAGCTATTTCCGTGTTTGATTGGTTGAGTTTGAATCTGGAAGCAGAAGGCGGTGCAAAATTTGGAACATCCAATGTGACCTCTTTTGATTTTGTTCTGGGAGGATACGGTAACGATTTGATAAACAATTTTGTCCCCTTCTTTGGATACGATTTTTTAAGTCTTCCAGGGAACAGCTTCGTAAAAGCGTTTGCTCGCACCGATATTGAGTTTGCGCGCAAAAACCACTTTTTATTTGCAGCGAACTACGCCAATGTGGACGACGACTTGTTTCGTACGGGAGATTGGTTTACCGCGCCTACCTTTTCTGGCTACGGTGTGGGTTATGGGTATGAATCCTTCCTTGGGCCGGTACAGGTATACTATTCTTGGGCTCCAGAAAGTGGAAACGATCATATTTTCTTCAGTGTCGGCTTTTGGTTCTAAATGCGATAAAGTAAATAATAACCCGATTTGTCAAAGAATAGTAAAGGTTAGTTAAAGTACGTTAAAAACTTATTTTACATCAAAACCTTAA
>ERZ1740065.987-NODE-987-length-16498-cov-12.543453_pt1 | contig 16498 bp, 18 predicted proteins | sample MGYA00581738_ERZ1740065 | MGnify/ENA primary metagenome ERZ1740065 (study PRJEB43018, sample SAMN04849749) | marine metagenome | isolation source: floating plastic debris | place: Pacific Ocean | collected 2008-09-01 | study: EMG produced TPA metagenomics...
CCCCTTCCCTCTCTCTCCCTCATTCTCCCTCTCTCCCTCACTTTGCCTCCCTCTCTCCTCCTCTCTCTGTTCCTCCTACTGCTTTCTCCTCCATCTCTCCCTCTCTCCCCCCACCTCTCTCTCCCTCTCCCCCTCTCTCTCCCTCGCAACATTGCGTACAGTTGTCTTCTTGCCATGTATGAACTATTTATCTATATTCTGTGCACCCGCAGTGGCTGAAGTGAGCAGTATGCAGTACTGGAAGCAGCCATTCACCAGTCTGGCTACGAGCAAGATGCTACAGGAATATCTGGTCATGCAGGTCGACTTCGTCAATGATGGAGACGTACACTACAACAGCAGTGTAGGAGCTCTGTCCCACAAGGTCAGGCCACTCCCCTTCCTCGTTATCTGTGGCCCCCTACTCGCCACTGGCCTGGTTTATTCAGTCTTCACTCTGGTTTCAGCATGTGCTGGCAGATGTCTGGGTTACCAGGGCTAACGATATGGGGTCGGACCAGGTACACTGTCGTACACACCTCGGGCACCTGCTACAGCCTGGCGACACTGTCCTCGGGTGAGTCACATCTCCTCTCTGACCTGTCGGCGTTGATTGGTGTATTCTCATGTTTCTACATCCAGGTCTGTGATTAGCCTGTGGGACATATGCTGAAAATACCGCTTTAGGACGGGGCTGCTCTTGAAACCCCCTGGCTTCACCCTCTATACTGTACCTTGTACTAGTAACATTCTCTCTCTCTCTCTCACATACAGCTTCGATGTAACGAGCAGCAATATCAACAACTCAGACCTGGACAGGATACCGGCCGAGAGGAGACCAGACGTCATACTCGTCAAGAAGCATTACGTGGAGAAGGGTTACAGAAACCGACAGCGCAAGTGGCGCCTCCACAGACTGGAGCGTGAGGCTGCTGCCAGCGTCACCAGCAATGAGAGGTGTGTATATCACAGCAGTAGAGATGTACATAAAATTTAACTGCAAAAAATAACATAACTTACAACTGCAAGCTTTCTTGAGGAAACCAAAAGCACCGATAAATTGATAATGTAATAAAATTAATAATGTAATATAGTATAGTAATAATATAATGGTATTTATGACAATTTAGTCATAATTCTTCTACTGCTGGTATGTAATTAATTAGAATCAAGCAGCCTGAGATCATCTGTCCTCGATGGTTAGACCTGCTGTTTTATATGCGTTCGATTTTCCCCTCGGTAGAGATTACACAGACTTTATGGAGGACCTCGAGGAGGACGCAACTCTTCGTCAGAATATCAACATATTCAAGGGTATGTACATTATCACCGTGGCAGCTCCCTATGTCCTGATCGATGGTCACATGTTCACCGCCGTTACCATGGTTACAGATCCGCGTAAGCTGGCTGTGGAGGCAGACCCAGATATGCCACAGATATCACTCGAGGAGATGCTGGATGATCTGCAGATCGCTGAAGATGCGACTGGTGGTGAGGGCGCTCTGATGCAGGACTGAATGTACTTTCATCATCTTTGTGAAGCATCGGTGCCAAAGACATTGACAAGATTGGTTTCTAATGAACTGATTTATTGTCACGCGAAATAAAAATAATAGTGAGTACACAGGCAAGTCAAACATTCCACGGAGTAAACCAATTTTGTAGGGGAACTAGGAAGCAGTAGAGCAAAAGCAGTAAGAAAAATGCGCAGCTATAATGATAGATGTGATCATGAGAGCTGACACAGCCAGGAATAGTCCCACCGAGCGGCTGGGCGCATGCACCAGACGACAATAACTTGCAACAAGTTCTGTGCATTATTTGTATCTAGTGGGCCTCACCCTGGCCAGGTGTCAGCAGTAGAAATGTAAAATAAATCTGGACTATGTAGAGATAGACTATGGATTATAGGCTAAGCCACACTGCAATGTGATTGTGAATTTGTTCATACGCTGGTAGTGCTGGTTGTGGTCAACAAGCAACTAGCCAAGTGGCCAGCTCTATCCAATCAAACGGCGAGTCTTTAGAGGCATTCTGGCTTTGTCCAATCATATCCTTATTCTTGTGGTCAAAGTTCAACACGCTTGATTCTGGCCACTGGCTCCATTTTCATTCAGACGAGTGCTAGTGTGGCTCAGCCTTAACATAGAGACGTATACACGATCTCAGTCTAAGTGATCTCAGTCTAAGCGAAGTACATGACTTTGCACGATCCTGGATGAACAGCGACGGCACGGCTGAGCAGCACTGGGTTCCTCTCGTCACTGTTACCAGAGTGGTGACTGCCCTCACCACTACAAAACAACCAGCCAATGAGAACCCTTATTCACTGCGGAGTATTGACAAGCACAGGTAATATTGATAAGTACGCACCTATCATGGTCTTTCTCTACGAGGTGATAGCGAGCCCTGAAGGCTACAAGGTGGGCATAGTAGGCAGGCGCCGGGATTGACACGCTGCGAGTGCACCTGACGTATGTGTGACACATCTGATAGGTGAGCACCTGCAGCTCATCCGCAGTGAACATGTTGTCGTCCCACAGCACGTGGTAGTGAGAGGGACGGCTAGTGCCCTACAGTGAGAGAGAAAGTGCAAGTCATATTTATTTCACAATTCAGGTATGATGGTGGTGGTACAAAAGTGACACCACAACAAACCGGCCAATCAAATCTCACCTGGATGCCAGCGTGGCTGCAGAGGAAGAAGTCAAACTCGGTGGGGTGAGTGATACCCACATCGACGGTTGTGCCAGCGGGTATATTGCCACTCTTGCCTGTTTGGTCCTTCCTATCTGCGCAGAAGAGGCGGGTGTGGTGCCTCTTCTGTACGACGACGAATGTGATGCCGGGCTGGTAGCCCAGCTCCAGGCTCATACATGCCTGACGTATGGCCCTCAGCTCATAGCTCAGAATCTGTCAGCGGAGAACACCAAGATTGCAGCGGCACGAAACAAACTCCAAACTCTAAAGGTCAGCACCCCACTAAGACATAAATCTATGAGCTGCGCTGAAACTTTGAGCATTTGACTGAGAACCTACCTGGCTAAACTGGCCCTCAGATACGCCATCCCGGTAGAAGATAATCCTTGCCGGTTTGAATCCAGTGGCTACGTAGAATGAAATCAGGAGGTCCTTGACCATGGTGGCCAGGTCTTCGATAACCTCCTGTCTGTGCTTCTGGACCCTGACCATCGAGGAGTACCTGGACGGGTGGGCGTCCATGCTAGCCACAACCTGACAATGCAGTAAATAATTAAGACATCAGTCTAAGCAGTGATGGGTGAAATGGTACCGAGCTCCGACTCACGGCTGCAATAGATGGCCGCTGCTTGTCTCCGGCTGGCGGGTGGGTGACGTCTGCACCAAAGAATATCACCGGCTCACTGCAGGTAATAAAAGCAGGTTGTAAGTACATAGTCCTGAACTAGACGAATCTCGGACTAAACTGGACACAAGGGAGAGGGACACTGACCGGAAGATGTTAGGTCTGACACTCGGCAGCAGGATGTTGTTGATGCCACCCAGCTTGACGTTGATTTTGAGGCAGAGGTTAGACAGCGTCTGCGGCGAAGTTCTGTTCACGTTTTTTGCCTGGACACACTGAGTGGCGAGGCCAAACAAGATGTCACCCACTCGCTTCACCTCAGCTACAACAGACAGTTTTTGAAGTGAAGAAATGACCAACACACTACCTATCCCCAACCCCATCTATATACATGTAGAATCCACGCATAAGCTAGTGAGGAAACACTAGAGGGGGAAACCGCCCATCATAGACATGAGAAGACAACTCACCGTACACAGGCGTCTTGCCTGGTAGGATCACGCAGACGAGCTGCAGGCCCTGATACGTATTCTTCAGATAGCGGAACATGGGCTCCACCTGGTCCGGCCCGTTAGCGTACTTACAGAAACATGGCTGCCCAACAATCGGCATGCCGGCGTCGTTGGAAATCCGCTGCAGCTGATTTGTGAAGTTGCTGTGAAAAACAAAATTGCCTACTGAAAATTCTTGCAATCAACTAGGAAGATAGGCACAGAGTGTCAGCAGCCAGCCTACACACCGGAGAGCGTCCTCGCGCACATTCCTCTGCTGGGCAAAGCAAGCGATGGCCCACACACGTATCTCGACGCCGGAGAAGAACTGCTTGCCTCGCATGTCCCACACACCCTGGTGAGGGATGGCCTGCGCTTTCGTCTATAGAAACACAAACATGTATCAACACATCAGGCACATCTCTTTGTCATCGTATATACTGCTCAATTCTAAACATACCCAGCCTCCGTAGAGGATCTTGGGTGGGGTGAGCACGCGCCCCTGTACGTCCGTCATCTGCGTGTTCACGGCTATGCCAAACTGCTGCAGGTAGCTGTCCTGGTTGAAGTTTGCCTTTCTTACCTGCGCCGACACGATGTCATTGCTTCACATATCACATTCTTTGACATATCAGCAAGCAGTGTGAGAGCGAACAATGCTTACCAGGTTGTTGATGTCCTTCTCCCTATCGGGGGCCGACCTTGCCGTGGCCTTGATCATCGTCGACGTCTGCATGTCGGTAAGCTTCTTGATGCATCGTTGACCGCCAACAATGCAGCAGACCTGCGTCAAGGGGAGACAATTCCATGTAACTTGACAAACTGCGAGCTCTTCATTGACTAGGGAGACTAGACAGTGACAGTTACCTCCAGAGGCAGGTAGGTGTGCTTCTGCTCCTGGCCGACCTGCAGGCACGGCAGGTTGGGGAACTGCAGTCTCATGTTGTATCGTTCCATGAAATACTTAGCCACCGTGCACTCCACCGTCTGTCCAGAGTCCAACTGCAGCGGGAAGCTAAAACACCAGCGCCACTCATCAGCAGGTGCTAGGCAGGTGGCAGCACTACAACTGCACAACTTTAGTCAGACGAATACTCACGACTGCGTCTGGGCAGGCCGTCGCGTCACATTGCACACTCGGTACTTCCTGCGCATGGCACCGGCGTGGGTTATCTCCACCTTGAGCCCTTTGATCTCCTTGGTGAACTTGACTCGCTGTGAGTCAGTCAGCGGGCGTCGCTGGTCATTCATGTCACCGATGTCCAGTACCTGTCCAACAGGAGGTACCATAATTACTCTAGCTATAGCCACCCCCCCCTTCCCACGGGTCTTTCAAGGAGATAACTGTGCATAGAGTACTCACTCAGAATTAAGACGCTCGTACTAATCATGACGAAACCCGAGTGCACAGTATATTGCGAGGTTTGGGGGTTTGATATGGTATAAATTATCGGTACATTAGACACTAGTGAAGACTTTTCTATTTTGGACCATAACTACTCGGAGGGAGTATAGCGTTATAAACTCAGGCGTTTCAAGGACTTGTGATAAGGGCAGGTTGTTATTAGATCTAGGCTATGGTTAGATCTTCTAGCGAGTTGGATATGGCGTCATCCCTCAGCAATGACACAGAAGCAGACGTACCTCCATCATGAACTCGACGACGGGCTGCGCTTTGTAGAAGGCCGTCGCCGACACATCAATGTTCAGCATCATCTTCCAGTGAGACGGCCTGACGCTCTGGTGGAAACCGAACCAGACCTCTCTGCCTCCGCCCAGCGGGTTCTTGAACGTCTCCGGAGGTTGGAAGAATGACCTGCCGACTGGCGTGTAGCTGCAGCAGATGGTTACATGAACTCTCTGTCACACCAGAGGGCAGTACAGGTAATGACAGCAATGACTACACTTACATCTTACTGGGCAGATGTCTCATGACCACGTCCAGCGCTTGAACGGCGTCGAAGGGGATGTCAGCGAGCCGGCCCTCCAGCGCCTCCTCCAAAGCCAGCAGGCTCACCTGTGACATCCACTTGATGGACACCTTGAATACGCGCTCTCTACCCTGGCCGGGCAGCTGTACCTCTAGCTCCACCTGGTGGGGAATACCAGCAGTCTTTAGCACTGAGCCACGTAACAAAGAGATTTAACAACTGATATTTGGCTCAGTCTACTTCCATTCATAGGTTTACCCAGCATTCCATCACACAGCAAGGGAAACTTGGGCAGTTTGTGTGCAACAAGACATTTCTATGGAAAGACACCATCTAAGTTTACCATTAACTCGAGGTTGCTGATCCTTCTTATTTTGCCCAAAGTGGAGGAAACAAAGAACACAGCGTCCAACACCAAAGGATTGTGATTGCGGAGAATCATCTACACAATGCCCTAGTGTGTCAGAGAGATAACCAACCTTGTCTCTGCCTATAGGCAGGGGATCCTTGCTGTACATATTCTTTCGGCCATCGAACACTGGCTGCTGGCCAGCGAATATCTTCTGAGAATAACTCTGCACCATTGTCTCCACAATTTCCCTACAAACATTTTAGGAGGGATTAGAATCTTAAGAAGTTTAGAGATGGTAGTAGTAGTAGTAATCCAGTTCTATCTCACTCGGACAAAGGAGTTTTGTTGATGAAATATGGGGAGAGTGTAATAGCCTCTTGGTTAACAAGCAAACGATGAGGCACTAAGCCCTGTTATGCAATAGCTAACATGTTGAGAATACAAAACCTTTGTTCACCTGTTCACTCTGCGTGGGCATTTGTCTGGTATGATGGACACATCGTAGTGGTGTATGACGCCTTTGGGCATCCGCACTTGAAAATGGTTGGCACGTAGGAGGATAGGTCGGCCCTCCTGTCCGTGGTTGGGTCGTGATGGACATTTGAACTCTACCAGGGGAGGAGAGTTGTTCGACGGAGTTGGAGGGGTGATGGAATGAGTAGGGCTCGACATGTCACTCTGGTATGAGGACGACTGAAGCGATGGTAGCGCTGAAAGTAAACGTGGACTGGTTCATAGACGTTAGAATAGTTAATCGTGAGGAAAAAGTAGAAACGTAAAAGACAGCAAGCTCACATGTCTGTGAACGACTGGTCAATCCAACGTCAGGGCTGAACACACCGTTGGAATCAAACACAATACCTGAAAAATAAATAACCACATATCAGCTGTTCACACATATACATGTACCAATTCCACAAACTACGAAGATATCAATAGCATACCAGACAGTCCAGTAATTGGAAGCATCCTTGAAAATAACTAAAACATTTATGCGCTATTAAACTAAAATTTCACATAGTTTGAACCTCAAAACTATGGGAGAGAAAATTGTCCGCGTAGTTCCACCGCAAAGAGTAAACGAACAGGTAGTATGCAATATGGCGTGCGTGACGTATGTCGATATTTGATCACATGGGTTTGGTCATTGGTTGATTGGTCGATGCTTCCGATTGGCTCCGCCCCCCAAAATCCATAGCTACAGAACGCAGTAGATCGGCCATCCGCTTTGACAGTGGGCGTGCGTTAATTCCTGGATCGTCAAATCGTCTACGATTGGATTGGGTACATACTCTCATCGGTAAGGAGTGAGTCCCAACTTTACTTACGAAGAGAGGGGCAATAGATAGGCCTATTCGAAAATCTGTGAGTGTGATGGGGAGGTCATTATATTTATGTGGATCGATTGAATTAATGTCAATGAATTATTGCACTAAATCTTGTTTTGAATGTTCTTACTTGGCTAAGATTACACGATTTTATGTGATGATTACTAAAACTTGTTTTAGACATCCTTGTTGTTATAACTTCTAACGTCATTCGTTGGGGGTTTGACCAGTTTTATTTTTGTAGCATAGTAATTTGCTGGAGAATTCTATACATCCTGGACTTCCTACTGTGTTCTCAACACATCTACTATCGTTCTATCTTATTTCTCCAGCCCTAGGCACATCGACATGCTGCGAGCCATTCTTGTCCTGGCAGCCATCACGGCCCACGTTACTGCCGAGTACAAAGCCTACCGCCATCCACAGGAAGCACTGCAAGATGCTAGAGCGAGCCTAAACGCCTCACGAGTCCTATCTAGAGAACTAAACACTGACTGGCTGGCAGTCGCCGAGGCCATTGACCCGGTGACCATACTGGAACAGGGGGTGACACCTACTGGCAGGAATATCAGTGAAATATGCGCTAGACAGGTCTTAAACCTACTGGAGACACTGGCTGATGACTCGAAAGGAAACCCCTGGACCATCAGCTGTAAGTACATGTTTCATCTACTACCGAATGTCATGTGGCACTGTAAAGTAATGTGACACAACACTCCACATCAGTAATGTCACCAGTACTGTTACCTCACACAGTGATGTCACATGTTACAGTATTGTCACACAGTACTGTTACCTCACACAGAAGTGTCACATGGTACTGTAATGTCACACAGTACTGTTACCTCACACAGAAGTGTCACATGGTACTGTAATGTCACACAGTACTGTTACCTCACACAGCGATGTTACATGATACAGTATTGTCACACATTACTGTCACAGCAATAATAGCATGATGCAATGGCCCTCAGTCGAGCCCGTGCAGTGATATCAGAGATACTAGACATAATCTCTGGTTATATATTTGCTCGATCACGGAGTCACAGTTACTGAACCCTATCACATGTCTACTCAATCAGTCAAGATTGCTTCATAGTTCAATGTCCGTAGTAATAAACGACTACTAGTGCACTGATTCGGATCGGTAGGTACATCCACAGTCATGAGCATGCATATATGACTCAGTGTTGCCAACCCTACGATTTTACTTTTTCAGCTTTTGAGGCAGCTTATTTACCACATTAGGTCATGTAATTGCTTTCTTTGTCTACCGCAGGCCCACAGAAACTGACTAGTTATATTTGGTGAGCAGTGATGTACTGAAATAAAGGCCATGAAGTGGGTTTCAAGGCAGCATATGGGGTTTCTATTTTTAGATTACTGAAATCTATGATATTTTTCCACTTGGGTTGGCAACACTGGTCCGACTTCAACCACACATTTATTGCCATGGATATTAATAATAGCAGTAACTAGATCTGTAATCAGATAGACTAGCTGTTCCTCCGAAGCCATAGCCCCCATAATGGCATCTCAAGAAATGGAGCAGTAGACAGGAATAAGTCCATTTCAAACAATTAACCAATCAAAGCTGTTATAACAGATTACAACAATATCGAGTGAATTGTGTGACAGCAGCTGCCAGTAGCTAGTGACCACACTGTGTCACAAGGAGGTAATACTGATGTAAGCCCAGCTCAATCTAGTGAGCCGAATGATGAAATACTCCGTCCTCCCTGTAAGCGCCAGAATATGACAGGTGTTGGAGGACAGTCACTGATTGTATAGTAGTAGCGTGAAACTGAGAGCGAAGGAGAATTATATGGTGAAATAAACACATATAAGTCAGATATGGGCATTGAGAAAATAGGAAAAAATGGCATACCTCTTTGTCTCCATATACGCAGCTACGCAGAGCTATGGTCAGACTAGCACTGAAGAGCTCTCTCACAGCTTCACGAGCACCCCAACGCAAGCGACCAACCCAGCAGCACCACGCATGCATAAAGCCATACACTGTTTGTTGGTCTCATGGAAAGCCAGTGTATCAATCACAGTGTATCAAATGCAGTCAGAGTTATCATGGAAAGCCAGTGATACACTGAACTCGAATTCTGACTGCATTTGATGCATAGAAACATAGAGCGGTACTGGGTGGTACAAATCTAGCAAGCCAAACCCAATCCCAGTTTATGAAACCGCTTTGGTTGAGATCCATCAATAGATGCGATGCATGGAAACACGGATTCATGATGAATTCGAATCCAGTAGCCCGCTAACCAATGCAAATGTATAGGACCACTGTGTAGCCAATTGTCAGCATTGGCACTCCCTAACTATGTAGTTGTACTTTGGTCTGTCAATCTACATCACTGCGGTGGGAAGATTCCATATCCCCTCCCGTTGTAGTCCTGGACTCCTGGGGTAAGCCTGAGGCGGGTATACTGCAAGGCAATCTCCGCTGGCTAGGTAATTACGATGAGTGTACCTCCATATCTGCCAATGGAGCGTACGAAGGAAAATACTGTCTCACAGGTCAAGGTCTTGCTGCTCAGGCTCCGGCTGGCGCAGCACCTCAGAGTAAGTTTGTCAGTCTACTGTGAAATTTGCACTTTCAGTAACAGAAATAATCAGGCTTTTTTTCAAGTGACAATATGATTAAGTTTACAAACAAGTATTCAGGTTTTTATGTCAGGTCAAGGTCATTGCCAAAGTCTGTTACTTTCAGTCGGTATCCAGATTGGCGTCTGCGTGCCGTCTGGCTGCTCACAGGAGGATGTTGTCGCATTGGTGCGCTCACCTATCGACCTGATCAACAGGAACATGTCTTCTCAGATCAATGCCATGTGCCAGGAGGTGGACAAACCCTATACCACTGGCGCCATCGCAGCCATGTGAGTACCTGTCAGCCACCTGCTCTAATATATCATCCGCATGCTTTCACCTGTCGATTGCCCACAATCCTTGTACATATCCAAATATGGGTGAGTGGTTGACAGTTAGTGTCATACCTATTTATACATGTCCATATGATGTAGTCGCTGAGAATGAACATGAGATTTTTATACACTGGACGAGCTTTGGTAAAACTTCACTTTACGACGCCATGAGAAGCTGGAGCAAACTTGTAAAAAAGGAGTTAGATGCGCACTTGCTGTGAATTCAGTTTTTAAGTTTCTGCTACTCTCAGATTACAAAAGGTTAAAAACTCTTTGCTGTTTAGGTTCGAACCAGCTGCTATTTCAGCCACTGAATTCTCTGTTGTTTTACAGTGTTTATTATTCTTATGCTTTTTAGAGTCGTCTTCACACTGTTCGGCATTCTGTGTCTGACTGGAACTGCATACGACATCTACTTCAAGAAGATCGTCAGCCCAGAACCTTCGCCTTCCAACAAGACAGATGACGTTCTGCCTGTTGCCAACGGTCACAGCCACATAGACACAGAGGTGCTGGTACCTTCGGTTCCAGTCAGTAAACGTCGTGAGCCAGGTACCGTACCTCAATCACCATTGCCTTCAATGTCGTCACATTGTCACCTCATGTTGTCTTGCATCTGCAGAAGGTGTTGGAGAGTTCCTTATCTGCTTCTCCCTCTACACTAATGGCTCCAAGCTGCTCAACACAAAACAGTCTGCTGAGATGCTGTCCTGTCTCAACGGTATCCGGTTTGTCAGCATGACGTGGGTCATACTGGGTCATACCTTAGTCTTCATGCTCGGCGCTGTCAGTGAGTATCGTATTCTCCTCAATTCTTATCAAATGTGACATAGATACCTTATTGGCTACATCTGCTTCTTCTTCCGCTATCAGGTAACCTGACACTCATCCTGTCGTGGGAGAAGAGATTTACATTCCAGGCCGTCGCCTACGCCACCGTGTCTGTGGACAGTTTCTTCGTTCTCAGTGGCATCCTGTCCTGCTATCTCTTCCTGAAGGAGCTCAACAAGACCAAGAAGACAGTAACCAAATTCTTGATCAGTGTACCAATCATGTACCTTCACAGATACATCAGGTGTGTTCATTGGTCAGCCGTCGCCTCACCTCACCATGCCGTGATATCGACGTCTATAGTCCCATCGTCTCTCTCCAGGCTGACCCCTGCCTATGGGTTTATGATCCTCTACTACACTTACCTGACTATCTACATGTACAGCGGGCCACTGAAACCTACCGCAGACGTACAGGACCCCAACTGCGTCAACAACGCCTGGGCCAGTCTGCTCTATGTTAACAACCTTTATGACTCGAGCAAGCAGGTCTGTTCCTGAACTCACCGCTAACTAGGTCGGCCAATCATATTCGATTATCTTCATGTGCCCTACTTACCATGTTGTTATGTATTGTACATGCTTTTACAATGTCAGACGTGATATCGGCCGATTCTGCCGTTAGGAGACTCCCTCTCATTCTCACCTATCAACATTTACCGTCAATGTTGTAGTGTGCTGCGTGGGGGTGGTATCTATCCAACGATTTTCAGTTCTTCCTTATCACACCATTCATCGTCTACATGATATACAGGTCAGTACGACAATCTCATCTGCTGATAGTGGCACTCCAGCTCTCTCACAGGCGGGAGGATTTCAATAAGTGAACTTGTCCATTCCAGATTCCCTCTCATCGGTAACATCATCAACCTGGTACTGGTCGCTGCCAGTACTGCCAGTGGCGCCGCCGTCTCCGTCATCGACGACCTTGGTGTCAACCTGTTCACCCCACGAGATCCCAAAAATTAGTAAGATAACAGTTGACTCTGAGTGGGAGAGAGACAAGTTTGGTTTCCACTCCTGGCCCCAGGGAGCCATAGGGTTTGGTGGGGTTGTCTGGTTTCCACTCCACAGGCACCCAATCAGAGGGAATCTGGTGAAATCGCTGGTGCCACATGTTCCCACAACCAGTGCACCTTCGAAGCCATAAAAGGGGGATACAAGTTAAAAAATTTTCAACTGGCTGTACATCCAGCAACCCAGCAGGCTTCGTGGGAACTCGGTTTCCACTTAGCAGGCAAGCGTCACCCTGCGGGAGTAGAAAGAAAGCTTTGACTCTGACTTTGACTCTGCCTCGTCCCAGAACAGTACCAGAACGGTACCAGAACAGTACCAGAACAGTACTAGAACAGTACTAGAACAGTATTAGAATGGTACCAGAACAGTACTAGGGCAGTACCAGAGCGGTACTAGAACAGTACCAGAACAGCACCAGAACAGTACCAGAACAGTACCGGAACAGTATCAGAACAGTACCAGAACAGTACTAGAATGGTACCAGAACAGTACTAGAACAATACTAGTGCTACTCAATGGTTTATGTATGAGGATAGAGACATAGCAGCATTCCTGGAAAAAGTCAACCTGTACGATCCACTGCTTTCAGTGGGAGTTATCCCCTCCCAATTTCCCTGCTGTCTACACGCACTGCAAGAATGGCTGTTGGTCAGTTCCTAATACCATGTGACGATTTTTTAGCTCACCACTGTTCCAGCTGTATGAGATGAGGGACTACTACTTCAATCCCGGAGTTCGATATCAGTCGTACGGCATAGGCCTTCTCTTCGGCTTCATCCTCTACAGGCTGCATGGCAAGACTAAGATTCCTCTCGTACGTGCCTCCATCCCTGTCATTGCCACTCGCCCTCTCCATGTCAACTCGTATTATTTATTTACTTCCATTTTTAGATTGTGAACCTGCTGTGCTGGGCTGCTGCCGCTGCCATCTGTCTGTCTGTTATCTACGGACCGTACGACATCTCGAAAGCTGGACACATCGCCTCGAAGGCAGAGTCGGCCATGTATAACGGCTTCTCTCGCACTGCCTGGTCCGTCGGTATCGGCTACGTCATACTAGCCTGCTGTCTCGACTGCGGAGGTCTGCTGAAGTCTTACGCGGCTGCCTGTTTGTCCGAGGATTGCGCAATGTCTTATCCCGTCGTCTGTTGTTGTAGGCTGGGTCAATAGTTTCTTGTCTTGGCCCGCGTTCGTGCCTCTGAGCAGGCTGACGTACTGCGCATACCTCGTTCACCCGGTGGTGATCATGGTTAGAACTTACTCTAGCAAGAGCCTGATCTTCTTCGATGACTGGAGCCTAGTAAGTAACGCCATGTACAACAGTTCCACTTAGTCGGAGAGTGTAGAGAAATGGTATAATTGATTACTGAATGTAGCAAAATTCTATTGTCATCAATTCTATCCCAGATACTGTGGTGTTCCGTCAAAAATAAGTCATGTGTGTAGTGGTAGAAAGAAGAGGAAAGAAACTGTTTTCATCTGCTTGAATAAAATGCACTAGGTTATTTCAACTTGAAGACACCTGTTGGTATTTTTCACTCCCACAGATTGAGGGTGAATTATATACCATGATTTACTCGAGTAAATATGGAACTGATAGCTGATCGGCTCTTTGGGGAGCAGAACATTTGGCGAAAAAATGTTTTGTTCCTCAGTCTACAACCTTACTTGTTATGATGTACCTCACAGTAAAACGCATTTCTTATATCTAAGGTGTGTCTTATATCTGAGGTGTGCCTTATATCTAAGGTGTGCCTTATACCTGAGGTGTGCCTTATACCTGAGGTGTCCCTTATATCTGAGGTGATGCAATATGATATGTATGAGCTGTAGCTGAGAAGTAGCTGTCAAAGTCATATTTCCTTATCTGCTGCATTCTTGTTGTCATGACAACTGCATGTTCTTTACATCATTAATTTTATGTAATTATTTTGCAGGTATTCTTTTTCGTCTCGTATGTGGTACTAGCATACGGTGTGGCATTTATCTTCTCCCTCGTATTCGAAGCTCCTTTCATGCTCATAGACAAGAAGTATGTGACGGGTCTTCTGTCGAAAAAAGCTACCAAATAGAGTGAACCCATCAAATAGGAAATTATACAAGATGGTTAATCATATCCCTCTACTCTAGTCCTGCTGCATATTACAGTGCCACTACTTATTCTCCATATATTATTGTAACTCTATGATATTGCATTTTCTCTAATGCCTGGCTTTATTAGCGATATTTGATTCCAATTCTGTCTGTTATGGCGACAGTGGGCTTTATTCTGTGTGCTGAATCACCAGATGAATGTTATATGACATGCTACTTACCTGCATCACTTACCTTATCTAGCAGTTTTATCATTTACGCAATTGTTCACTGTAGATCTCAGCCATATTTTCATTGGATTTAGAACAATTTTCTGTTGTTTGTGACAGGTGCTCAAAAGACCTATTGCCTATTGTCAATAAAACAGAAAGTGCCATGTCTCATGCAATGTCTCACTCCTCGTCTCTCCACCAGCAGTTATTCATATATTTGATTTCATTGCCTCGGTACTAGTATCTACTGAAGCATACAACAACAGTCACCAGAGCTGAGGCAGTCATTATGTTGATAATGATACGACAATGGTCGACAATGGTCCAAGTGTGGTTTCCAGCTCTGATAACCATATCGTGACTAGCAGGATAGAGAAGTTAAATCCAGTATTCTTTACCACTACTGAATCATCTATAGTAGCAACAGCCACGTGTAAAATTTGGCGCGCTGTGCGTCCAGCCACTCACGAGCGAATCAAGGGTGAAGGTCTTTGAGTAAATGAATGACCTTCGATTCGAACGACTGCCTTGCGACTGCGCTGCTTCGAAGTGACGTTATCGTACTGTTCGACAACGTTGGTTGGCGTCTTCAGACACTACACGAAATCCGACTAGAGGTAGGTGAGCTCAGAGAAATATTTGTACACGACTCTCAGTACATCATATAACTGTTGTCAAGAATTGATTCATCTCGTCCTGTTGTTATTGCTGCTGCTGTCACTTCATTTCTCGTACGAAATCGCGTGCTGTTCTTCATTTCACTTTTTTCTACGGTCGGGGCAAAATTGCGATGGTCAGCTTAGCTATGTCATGCACTTACTTAAACAATGATCATTAACCACGTTTCATGCCACCCATGGTGTTGTTACAAGTAGAAGACGAACTGTTGAAATGAAAGTCGATTCACACCAGAAGAATTCTCGCAAAGCGAGAACTCTGTACCCATTTTTTCACCCCTTGCATGGCGTATCTTTCTACTAGTAGAATGACACGCGCTTCTTCTATTATGGCAGCAACTTACAAGACACTGGCTTTCTATTCTTACAGGTAGGCCGTGTGGAAGCATGTCGACAAGGTCACTAGGCTTCATCGTCCTCTTCATCTCTCTGGCTGCACTATGCCAAAGCAGCGTGAGTGGACGCTATGAAGATCCATTGCTGATTGCACACAGAGCGATGACGCTTCAGCAGTCATCATCTCATGTGATGCAAATTCACAAATCCATGAAAAGTCAACTAGAAGAAAACTACAATGCAATCGATATGCTTGAAGCATCCCGTCCGAGTCGAGACGTTACCAAAGTCTGCGCCGACCAGATTGTAGATGTTCTCGATAACTTAGTTGGATCATCAGCTGACAAATCATGGAGCGAGAGTAGTAAGTAACCCCATCATGCCAAATCAAGAACCAGCCGTGGTAGTTGAAGTTGCCCCACCATCAAACTCCATGGCTCTCTTATTCAGTGATTGATTCGTGGGGGAAGCCAGAATCAGGGTTACTACTCGGAAATCTCAAATGGCTCGGAGACTTCAAGCAGTGCCAGGCTGCATCTGCCCCAAAGTATGGTTTCACAGGCAAATACTGCCTAACCAAATACATCATAACGCCAGGATCGTTGGTCGGCTCGCCCGAAGGTCACTGTCATTTATGCTTAAATGCGTTTCCTGACTGGGCCCTGGTTTAATGATGTGTTTCTACATTCAGTGTCGTTCGCGCTCGGTATGTGCGTGCCATCTGGATGTACAGATGAAGATGCCGTAGCAGTAGCACAGTCCTTGACGGACGTGATTAACACTAATATCTCCTCCCAGTTAGTGACGAGCTGTCAGGAAGAGAATCCCCCCTACAGCACTGGTGCCATAGCTGCCATGTAAGTATGTGACATCATGCGTCTGCGGCGGCACATTTGCACATCTGCGGCCAGCGTGTCTGCGGCCAGCGTGTCTGCGGCCAGCGTGTCTGCGGCCAGCGTGTCTGCGGCCAGCGTGTCTGCGGCC
>ERZ1740065.988-NODE-988-length-16494-cov-12.035039_pt1 | contig 16494 bp, 12 predicted proteins | sample MGYA00581738_ERZ1740065 | MGnify/ENA primary metagenome ERZ1740065 (study PRJEB43018, sample SAMN04849749) | marine metagenome | isolation source: floating plastic debris | place: Pacific Ocean | collected 2008-09-01 | study: EMG produced TPA metagenomics...
AGCGCGGGACCAACCAGCGCGGGACCAACCAGCGCGGGACCAACCAGCGCGGGACCAACCAGCGCGGGACTGAGGCTACTTTTGAGTGGATTTTATTGTTATTTTAAGCTTTGAAAACAATAAATCCAGTGATCGAATAAACCAACGACATTATATTCCAGCTCTGATGACACTCTATACTATATAGGACGTCTCTCGAACTGCAATGCCTGACTGGCCTTGGCTAAACGTCAGTATAACTGGCAGCGGTTATTCAACGGCAGTTCATTTGGTCGACAGTTTTTAGGCAGGAGAGACAACTGCTGGCCGCGTTGCAGAGTTTGATGACGGAGTCGGTGTCTGCTGTGGAGCTGAGTTGAGTGTTTATCCAGGAGAGTTTGGACTCGAGAGTTTCTGTCAGCGACTCAAACTACAACAGAGACAGATGGTGGGGAAACCATGGACTGTCACATACTTGATTTCAGGCAGATTGTGTTTCATTTCTAAGAAAGATATCCACCATAAAAACATGCAAAACAAATACATAAATTTTGACTCCGTTGCGAGGCTGAAAATGTCAATGGGTAAATTACTGTAGAACCGGATTTGATAGCGACAGTCTAACAGCTGCGGAAATAGTGGCGAAAAATGATCGCTGTGGTTGGAATTCGCTATAGAAATTATACCCATTATACCTCATATAGGAATTGTCTTCCTATTTATGGGATCGCTATCATTTTTATTTCTTGATGATTTTAAAGGAAACATTTCTGTCGCTATCAAATCCGGTTCTACATTACACAAGAGCCTCCACTAATGTTGCTCTATGCCAATAGATTATGCTGGTCACTTGAAAGTCAACTATATATTAGGGTATTCATTCAGTACACCGAATACAAAACCAAACCTACCAGTTTGCGTCGTTTGCCAGCAGGATGCTGATCATGAATGGGAGTGCGTGTGGCAGGTCTGGCCTCCACTCCCGGGCTGGATGGAGTTGGATCGCAATGTGGCATTGACAACTCCAGATCTAAATCCCTGGTAAGAGTGTTTGTGTTCTCTAGTCGAGCAAGGACTCTGCTAGCAGCAGAAGTGACTCTGGATACATCTGGCGGACTACCGAGTAGTGATAACGATGACTGTGGATGCTGATTGGGTACGCTGCCTCTGACAGACCTACTCTCAGATATCAGCGACTCCACCGCCTCCCGGCTGAGAACTATAATACGCAGCATCAGCTGACGTCGAGAGTAGGGACAGAAGGAGAGTATGTGGCTGACTGTTGGTACCTGGATCATCTTTGTCTGAATCAGCACTCAGATCTCTACAGGCCACACAGAAATCTGTACCTTGTTTGTCCCGGAGTAATATAGTCTGCAATTTATAAAATAAGTTGCTCTTCATATTGACCAGTGAAAGCATTGCTCTCATATGATCTAAAGGGTGTAGAGTGCACCTAACATAGTGTTTGGATATTTGCTCACAGATTGACAGTAGTGATGAATGCATCACTTCACATGGTATATACTTAGAACAGTCTTATAGCATTGGATAGCCAATCAACAACGGATACCAAATCAATGCGGCCCGTTAAATTTGGGATTGAAAACTTGAAAACAGCCTGGGTTAGTTCACAAAGCCCTTTGCTAATGAGGTTAATATAGGGTTGCATTTTCGTCTGTCCATCGCTGTATTAAATAGAGGCAGGTTGATAGGTTCATAGTGGTTAGCCAGAATTCCTGGAGGGATTGTAGTGGGAAGAGGCGCCGATCACAGGGGGTCTGATCGCAACTCATCTGCACACAGACACTGCTTTCAACCAGACTTTGAACAGGTAGTCACAGTTCCATAGGTGCCATGATAAATTAGAGTCGTGATACAAAATGAACCCATCACTGCATGACTACATTGAGTCCAGCAGGGATGAGGAAAATATGAATCTACGTACGGCACAAACTGGACATGTCGTAGCGAGCATCTTATATCCTTTCAATAAGTAGTCGCCCATCAGCTTACTGATCTTATCCTGCCGTTCCCTTCGAGCTCTATAAACCTTCTTTTCAGCATCAGTGGGAGGCTGCCAATCGTCAAAGTCGCTTCCACCTGGTGGAAATCAACAGAAGATATATAATCACTATGTCTATATCGCCTTATAACAAGCATGCGGTAATGAGGAGAGTAGATATCGGACGACAGGTACTAGTAGTAAGAATAAGAATAGTAGTGATCTAACCTTCAGCCATCGTAGAAACTTAATGTGATAGTAGATCTTAAAATTTCTCTAGGGCCTTCAAGATCAGTTCCAGGGGAGTATTCAAGATTAATTCTATAGTCACTACACGCTAGAATATGCGGGCAATGATAGCTATATGAACGGAGATATAAGGGGAACAATGAAGTTTTCTTCCAATGCCTTCCGCGATTGACCTAACTATGGCCTTGAAATAGCAAAGGTCCCTCATCAAATGGGGCGATTAGTCTAGTCCCCGAATATGGGCATAGGTGATCATGCTATGGCCATGACACAAAGATATTCTGTAAGATAAGCGGCATTGAGCTGAAATGATATGAGGACTTTTCGAAACATTCGAGTTGATTGCTTACTTCTCGCTCGTTTCTATGATCGTTGAATGACGTCTCCAGAGTATTAGCTTACTTTCTATATGAAATTTTTGTATTACAAAGTACGTCATTGGAACCGCATTCCGTCTCTACGCCGACCTATAAGCTGATCGATCCTTCCCTGCTGCAGCCTACTACTTGCTATTCTATTACTACTACTAGAAAAAAGAAAGATTAGTAGCAAGATTTGTCGTGTCAAGTGATCTAATCGTAACTTAAATGAATAATGGATAAAGAAAGTGATGAATCTAAGGAACCAAAAAGGTACGGTAAATGCTTTTTGTACTCGTACATAATTTTCTCTCTATTATATCATCTGATTTTTAATTCAATCTACTGTATGTACATGAATATGTATACATAGTTGGATTAACCGCTTTCTTTCTATTCTTACTTGCTCTCTTTCTGGTTCAGGGATGGAGGTGGAAAATGGTTGGATGCTCTATATGATCCAATGGCCAACTTATACACATTCACACAGTGCATGTGCTTCAGTGACATACATTCAGACGGTGATATGAAGTTAGTAGTCGCTCATCTTGGTACAGGAGCCCATGACATGAAGCTGAAAGTGTTCAAAGGTGATTGTTACATGATCTATATATGTTGGAATTCAGAGAGAGAGTTGCTCACACACATGTGATGTTAGATTTGTCTTTTCATTCCTTAATTCATACTGCAGGAACTTCACTTCACTCAGAGAATACGCTGGTGGACCTGCCCACTGGCATAGTGTCGTTTTATATGGATCAGAATCATCCTCGTACCCCAGGTAAGTTCCACATGGGTATTATTCCATGATCGCGTAGTTGATGGTAGGATTGCTGCGGAGACCCTGATACATCTCTCAGTCCAGTTGTCTAGCAGATCTTAATGTCATAGTATTTGCTTCCCGATAAGCTAGCGAGTTAGGCTCTGTGAAAATTGTTGTTAGCACTTAGGTCTGCCATTTCGACATCTCCAACTTCAATTATTTTTGTAGCTGTTGCTGTAGCCTCAGGACCTTTTGTTTATGTGTACAAGAACATGAGGCCGTATTTCAAGTTCACCCTACCTGTGATGGAGGTAAACCCAATCGAAGAGGACCTATGGCGGCAGGTGAGGGAGGAGAAGATTGATATCGGAGTCCTCCATGAGATGATTGAAGAACTCAGGTATACAACAATAATCTTGACCGACCGGATATTAGAGTTGTCTTACCCTAATATTGGTGCTCCAGATGGAAGTAGTGTATGTAAATATGACTGACTGATCTTAGATGTGCTCTCAGAACTGTGTCGCCTAGGCAACTGCTTGACTAGTAGCATCCAAGTCCCCCTCATAGTTCTGATGTATCTGACCAAACTTGGCCCAGTCTTTGAATCCCACCCACGAGCTGCTGTTCTATAAGCCACTATGTTTAGTGCGCTGACCATTTGTCCATTCACTATGAATTGTTTAGGCAATTTCCCCAGTAACAGGATAGTCATCGCTAATATTTACAGCAAGATGGCGTCCAGGTCAGCCCATGTCTTATTATCATTTGTCTTGTTCTGTTTTGTCTCCATTCCTACTGAAGTACTGAAGTACTGAAGTACTGACAGATAGTTTAATGTCTCAAGGCGCACTCATATAGTAGCTGTTTGCCAATAGGCAGGAGCACATTTCAGTTTGACAGTCTCTGCCACAGCTGCTAGATGTGTAGACTGCTCACTACGTTATATCTAGTGTTAGTAGCTCGTACTCCCCTGTTAACTGGCTATACATACACTCCTGTGGCTGGCCATCTGTACGGTCATATCCATCTCTACCTCATGTGCTGTCGCAGTACACCAGCCAACCAGCTCCTCTATAAGCATTGTAGTGGCAGCTAGCGCTCTCTACCATCACTGGTACCAGTATTCTGTCACCGCAGGCAGCAAGGCGTGCCGCTGACCGCTCGATCTCTAAAGTTCCTGACTCTCGACCCCCGGGAAATGGAGTCCTTCGCTCAGATACAGAAGTACGGGTCCCTTAAACGACAGGTGAGTATCTGGATTGATGGAAAGATGTTCTTCATATTTTATCTGATTGGTTCACACCCACCCACATGCCTATCTGTAATTGGTTTAAAGTCACACGCATTGCATTCTGATTGGTTTAGACAGTGGTAACATGCATAGCAACACTCGCCAAGTCAATGGCAGAGGAGGACGCAATCAGCTGCCTTGTTATCGGCACTGAGAATAAGATGATACATGTCCTTGACCCTGAGGCTTTCACTGTACTCACTCAGGTAAGCTAGCGGCATAGAGGAGTTGTCTTCTCATATCCGTGTTCAGCCACATGGTAATGCTTCTTGCTGTCACACACACAACATAGCTTATGAAGCTCTGGTATAAGGATGAAGTCCAGGAATGCTCACGCAATTTCACGAAGTCAGGCACAACATCTAGAATATGGAGGAGTCATCTAATCGGGACGTAACGGCATCGGTGGATTGTTGTTTTCAAAATTGATTGCTGTTTATTCAGCCAAAGGTGCTGACAATCAGCAGAAATAGTAACACAGTGTGAGGGATCTTTGGAGTTCATCTCCCATGAGCCTGTTTTCCACTGCCATCGCTGAGTCTTTTTTTATTTTGTGCGTGTTTTACTTTGTATTCGTCTGACAGTAGAATTTATGGCAGCTGAAGATGTTGACTGTTGAGATAATGACAATTATAATGATGATGATAACCATGACTATGTTTCCTTTGTTACAGATGGAAGTGCCGAGTGTACCGGTGTTTCTGTCAGTTAATGGACTGTATGATGTAGAGTTCAGGGTCATTGTGTCCTGTCGCAATGGCGTCATCTACACTCTGAAGAGGTATGCGCTGTAGTGATGCTTCTAGTTAGGTTTCGATTATTCAGTGCTGAATTCAGAGCCACACTAATGTGTTTTACCTGCGCTGTACCTGCGGAGTTGCTGGTTAGCCTGTGTTTCTCACTACATGTAAGGAATCCGAGTTGTTAACCTTTTGCAAGTGAGTCATGTGGAGATGACTTGTGATTCGCCTCTCCCTATACGACGAGGCTTACCTATGGAATTCCCAGTGTGGCTACCCTTCACCAGCCGCACAAATCGACTCAAATGTACATTTTTTCCTGAAGAATTTGGAGGTCCTTGATTATTGCTGAGTCATTATAGCGGAGATAAATGGAATCGCTGTAAAAGTAGTTGATGTTTCATGAGTAGACGTGTTTGCAGGGGTATGACAAGCGTAGAGAAAGGTATCGAACTCAACTCTCAGCCTGTGGCTGTATCGCGAGTCGGTAAGAACATCGTCGTTGGATGTATGGATAACACACTACGCAGCTACAGTACCAAGGCAAGTGTCCTCCTGTCACTTACTTCTCCAACCCCCCCCCCCCGCTCTAGACTGGACTAACTCTCTAGACTAACAGTAATGACTTTTCATGTCAATATACATGTCTATGGATTTCTGATATTTCTCATCGTAGTTTATTCAAAGCTAGCTAAGAGGGTAAGAAGATCCTGAGATTGATTTCAGTCTCATCATGTATCTGCTTTGTAATTGTCTGTGAAGCTGTTACCGCATGTACTTTGAGTCCGCTATACATGGTCTTCCTACTTATGATTGGGAGACAGAGTTTCAGCTGGTACTGTGGTAACCCTCTGCAATTCCAGATAGGACTGTACGCAGTAGGGGGTTGATGTGGTAGGTGACAGCGTAGTAAAACCAGGGATCTCAACTATTCGGATTTAATCCTTACTGTTCGGATTTTCAGCTTGTGTAAGGATGAAAGGACGGATTTCACTTAGCATAAGGATTTTCATTGACTCACTCGGATTTTTGCCTTTTAGTTTGGATTTTGGATGTTTTCACCCAGTTTCCTTGGTAAAATGACACCATAAGTAAGCAGTTTGTTTCCAAGTATCCCCAAAATAAACTGAAATTAAGTTTTTTATGTTGAAAAACTAGAAAAGTATGATAATAATATGGCAATCCTGAGCTATTCATGGAGCTGCGATATTGCCAAGTGTAACAATGTTTCTTGATGGCATGGTGACATCTGTTGTAAGGATTTTTTGTTGACCCAGGTTGAGAACCCTGGTAGAACTTTGCAATGGTTCAAGGACTGATAGACAACCATTACTGGCATTCCACCTTCCTGACCTGTTTATCAAACCGCCTCCAGTAGTGTAAATAGAAATGCAGTGAAATGATTCAGAGATGGAGTGGAATGTTGATTGACAGTTGAGGATTCTGTGACGTACAGGGTAAGAAGATGTGGACAATACATCTACACGCCGACATCACCGCTCTTGGCATCATGGACCATAAGCAGAAAGGGTTCAAGGCCGTCGTGGTCGGCCTATCTGACAAGACTGTCTGCGTATACAAAGACAAGTTTCTAGTGAACAAGATGGCCGTCCCAGATGTCATCACAGCCATATTGTTTGGCAGGTTTGGCCGAGAGGATAGCTCCCTCGTACTCGCTACTAAAGGTGCAGGACTGCTGGTCTCAGTGTCTGTCTATACGTCTCTACCTCCAAGGGATTTCTCCTCTACTGTGCGCTATGATTCCTGCTGCAGGCGGAAGTCTGATAGTAAAGATCCTTAAGAGGACAGCAGTGTTCGATGATCGAGACATTATGAAGGGCGGCCCGCCTCCCGCCCAGTCTATGAAGTTAGACGTGCCAAAGAAGACCAAACTATTCCTTGACCAGAGTCTGAGAGAACGTGAGAACGGAATCGGTAGGTGACGGGTAGGATCTCTAGCTTGACCTGCTGCCATTCTATCCTCTACTAGATCTCACCACCCTCCCGTTAGTCACTGACATTGCTGATGATAGACTGGTCGCTGATATATGTTTCTATGTCTACTGTGTTGCAGTGATGCACAGACAGTTCATGCACGACCTCCAGAGGTTACGTCTGAATACAGCCAAGGCTTACGCAGAGTCACTCCTCAAGAGTGACAATCCGATATCGAGCAGCGTGACGGAACCTCTCAAACTTACAGCTACGGTCAGCTATAACTACCTTCTCTCTACTACCCTTGCTCTTCCCTTCCCGTCCCTTCTCTCTACTACCCTCGCTCTTCTCTTCCCCTCCCTCTTCGGGCTATCATGAATTCTATTCCATTCGTTTTCCTAACTGAATTAAGTGATTTTCACACCCTATAAACTGGCTCTAGCTTCGCCGTCTTTAGTAGCGTTCATTTACCCATCCAGGTCAACGGTATTGGTCCGACCTTCAAGCTGAAGGTCAGCCTTCAGAATACATCAGAGAACAATCCTGTCGTGGACATGTTCATCACGTTCAGCTATGACTCAAAGCTGTATAACCCTCGCAGCAAGACTATCAATGTTAGTACTCATTTTCACTGTCATTGTCACCCTCACTGTCACGTCACGCCCTCCCTGACTCACGTGATTCCATGCTCACCCGCACTGTTATCTGCTGTAGTGTCCCATGCTGGTACCAGGAGTCACTTACTGCTTTGAGACTCTTGTTGACTGCCTCACAGACAAAGGAATATCAGATGTCATCAAGGTATTGGAGTTGTGTTCTCTTGTATATGCTCTCGTCTGCTACTTGACCTCTCCAGTCACAATTTATATAAGGATTGCAACATTACTGTTGCCATTGACTTTATCATTGCTCATGTCGTTGCTATCTATATTGCTATTGGCATTGCTATCTTGTTATTGGCATTGGCATTGCTATTAATATTGCTATCTGCATTGCTATCTTGCTATTGGCATTGGCATCCACATTGCTATCAACATTGGCATTATCATGTGGAGATAACTCAGTAGGTCTTTATCCTGCACAATGAGATGGTTTACACTGCCTCGCTTTGTCTCATGTGTTGTATGAATCCGCCCCTGCATCATCTAGACTCCGCCTCCATCCATCTAGACTCCGCCTCCGTCCATCTAGCGCTAGGTTGAAGGTCTAATTGTCTGTCACATGATTTCATTTCTCAGGTGTTTGTACTGAAGAGGAATCGCAGCACTCCCTTGATCACAGCCAATATCAGCATGCCTGTCAGTGAGACTGCAATGCTAGCCTGATCTACCCTCTCCAACTTGGCTAAATACTAGCCTGATCTACCCTCTCCAACTTGGCTGAATACTAGCCTGATCTACACACTCCAACTTGGCTAAATACTAGCCTGATCTACACACTCCAACTTGGCTGAATCCGTCCTTGAACTTGACCTCTCATACCATGGCGTATCCTGTCACTATCTCTAATGGTCTACTGTGTTTGTTATATGGACTATTCATATTGTTACTGATAAAACGTTATTCATACTCTGCATGGAATAGTTTTCCATCTTCTGTTTCACTATAAGGTCTACATAATGGATGGGCGTTGTTGGTACTGGTAGTATAGCGTCTTTCAATATAGTTGCTACTGGACAGAAAGCAGTTGGCATATGTGTGCTATGGAGTTCTTGAGCCTTGTCAGACTGCAGCACTCTCTCACTAGTATGCTCAAATCATGTAGCGTCAAGCTTGATCATGAGGAATTAACTTGTGGTGTGGGTACTTGGAGCCAGGGCACTCACAACTATCACTATAATGCATCTGAATGAAGAAAACCACAAATAATATATGACACTGCTGTTGGTGAATGTATAATTTTCTCAAAAAACGAAGTTGATACCGTTTAGCAGTATGAAATCCGTAGCTTTAGAATAGTAGGAGTTGTGCTCTCTTACTTCTCCGTCCCGCCCCTTTCCATTTTAGCGCTTATCCCGTTTCGTAAGTCCATACGGCGGGAATTTCCGACAGGATTTCCAAAGCTGTCATGGCTTTTTTCCGTATTGCCTCTCCTCAGGAAAGAATCGGATTTCCCAACTACCGTGTCTAGCTGAACGTCACGTATTCATTACCAGTTCTATACGATCCACCCTGGCTGGTGAAATGTCGAGCACTAATAAAATACAATAAGCACTGACTTAGCATAGTGGATACAGGTACGTCAACAAATCTATATCCGACCCCCGTAAACCGTTCACATACGAATGAGGTTATCCTTCTGACACCATAACTCTGATGATTGAAAATTGCTGATTTTATCCACTTTACTTCCAAATTCTCATTATTATAATTATACTGATAATCTACGACCTGCCGATTCCAAATTATGCTGTGACGCCTTCAAAACGGTCGCCAGTAAGATTATGTAGACTTCATGCCTTTGAAATGTTAGACTTGCGTGTACTTTACTGTACTGGCAGCGGTTTCGACGCTCAGTTTCAGCTCGCTGTTAAACAGACTGAAGACCTATATATATAGAACAGATATACAGGCTTGGATTTCACTAGAACTGCTTCATAATGATTGAAAGTATTGCCGTGTGGAAATAGAAATGGTGATAACTAATGATGACAAGACGAACAGACATTTAGTGCTAATCACGTGGTGTCTCGTGTCCTGCGGTAAGGCCCGTTAATGCAGTTAGGCCGGGTAACACTAGAGCTGCTCAGCCTCCAGCTACAACTAAAGTGGCGCTACATGTTGAGACTTCGAATCATTCCAAATTTCAGTGAAGAGCTGTCTCTGTATTATTTTCCTATCATATTTCCAACTTAAAAATGGAAATATTTTCTGTGGACGCTGCCCCCTAGCCCCTCTCCCACGTTAGGGATTTGCCTCAGACCACCCCAGGGCCTGGGCGACCCCTGGACCCCGGCCTATTGAGCCACTACTTCGTAAAATCTGAAAAACACCCCTGGTCTGGCCAACATCAGCCATTATTACAATAGACTTATGTAAGTTAAGATACATGCAGGAGTTTTTTTTAGTTGTTTAGTCGGTTGATATTATTAAGGAACACAAGTTTTGTCTTTTCCTTATAAGGAATCCCTAATGGCACCAGTTGGAATGGCCATCCAGCAATCAGCTGACGACCAGTGGACCTCTTATGATCGGGAGACCGCAAATAGCTACTCAAACAAGGAGAAGGCAACTCTCCCGACAACTTTCTCTGATGACAGTGACAGCGATATAGAGCCGATAACTCCCGACTTCTCTTTAATTGAACAGAAAGATTCTACCAGTGATGGGCTTGTATCGAATCTACGGGTGGTAGGTTGAAACATGCTATCATTTTAGCCACAGATCCACAGATACTAGATATATAGAGGGTGGGGAGGGGCAGTTAACGTCACGCTATATGTACATGACTCTTGTCTATACTCTGGCTTCCAAGTCGTGGTATTGTGTCTATCTACTGGAAATAATTACTTATGTTATGTAACAACGCTATGAATTCACTTAGTAAGACTTGAGTGGAAGATGGACCAAACACAGCTGAGTCCAACTGAGTCCAGTTCGATACTAAATTTTTATTTTAGAAATAGCTGCAGACACCTCAGCTGTATCGATACATATGTCAGTGAGGGTAGAATTCCCTGACACTGTAGCCAGCTCATCAGTTCAGGGTATTACATAATCCGGTTTCTCTGTCCAGCAATGATTGGAGTTGTCTACCCGTGCGTTAGAGCTGTCACATAAATATGTTCTGTAGAGGTTATTTGTTTCAAATATATTTTTGCAATCCGCGAAACTTGTGGGTATCCCGCTGCATCGATGCATGTACACATTCTCCAAATACCGGAAGCTCGTCCTAATGGAATGAGGGAATTCCATCGGGTTTTCCAAAAAGGAATAGGATCCCCTAGATGGAGCTGTGTTGCCATCTTTGTTACTTCATATTGATGTTTATTCTGTTAGCTCTATGATTTACCAGAGTAGGATGAGTCTCCATGTCTATGACAAACTAATCCGCTGTGTGTGTGCTGCTATTGGAGTGAGTATCAACCTGTAGCAGATCGAGCACATAATCACTGCGATCCCCTGCTATACGGAGTTGGCAATGCTGATCTATCGAACACATTTATCTCCTCTACTCGGTCTGTTTATCGGGGCTCAACCTGTAATGATTTTGATTGATGGAAACGGAAAGTAGTTAAAATAGTAACGTAATCGGGTGAACAGCGCTAAGTGAGGATGACTCCAAATAACTGTAATAGACCTTTCAATAGCTGAACAGCTCGTTACAAATTATATAAATATAGAACCTAATAAGAAATACACTGAGTACAGTAACTATCAATGATATCTACCTCTAGTATCAGGTTCAATGGTACTGAAGTTGTCCCCCCTTATACATGTATACATACAATTCTTGCTGATTGATTATGATTATGCACTGAGGTGTGCTGCTATGATAGTGAGCTTATTTCACTATTGATTCTCCCAGTCTCCCAGTCCTCCAGTCCTCCAGTCCCCCAGTCCTCCAGTCTCCCAGTCCTCCAGTCCCCAGTCTCCTAGTTTACACTCTGAGAAAGAGAAGATAACTCTCCACCCCACATCGGTCTAACGTCGGAGCTGTTTTATTGATAGATTATTTGGTCCAATATTTTTCTCGCTAGATTTTCTTCTCTCAAATTCAGCGCCGCCAACTCTACGGGATGGTTAGTCTTAGAGCAGACGTCAATCTCATGTGAAGGAGGCAGAATCAGACTGCATAGTTTGAGATTGAGTCGTGGTTTGCTTGTGATGTGTTTCTGTTATCAGGAACCTGTTATTGTAACACATCGTAATGGAATTTGCTGTACATCAGTGGTACACACATAGCCTCCCTCCATTTACTGTGGCGCCCCCGGCCTGAACTCCTGTCGTTCCGCAACGGTGTTTTTACTGGGCTGTTTTCGTAGGAACGAGACAGAAAGGACCACGAAAGGAAGGAGAAGAACCGAATAGCTGCAAGAAAGTGTCGTCAAAGGAAACACACGCGGATTCGACAGCTTGAGCAGGTGATTTGACCTATTTTTTATTCTCTGTTTGACACGCAGATCTTTAATTTAAACTAGTGTTAATAGAAGAGACAACTCCTATACTACCTCTATTATGTAGAATATTATTCAGGTGTAAAAAATATCGGAGCACAGGGCGAATATGTTGCTTCAAATCTTGGCAATAATTGACATATATTTTGAGACATAATAATGATAATAATAATAATAACACAATTTCAAAGACGGCCCATATCCTCAGAAAAGTGCTTACAGTGTGAGGAGTTATCTCTCTTTTTCTAGGCTGGTGTGCCTAGACCACAGGCTGTGGTACGCCCCAGATTCTTCCCGCTATAGCAGTGTCTCGGAATTAAGACAATATTATGCATAATAATACTTCACACTATAAAATCACACAGAAAGTACTACTGTACTACGCTATCTCTGTAAGAGTAGAATGCTAGTGTGGAAAAATATTTAGTCAATACGGCGATTCGAAGGAGATCTGAAGGAGTTTCCAAGGAGATTGCTAATGGAAACACAGCTAAGTTTTCTGCTACAATTGTCGTAGCTTGAAAATATCTTTGGAGTTGTCATCTCATTATAAATAGAAAGGCTATGATGGTGACTTTATTGATTCCGTTTGTTGGAGATACCTCACTGCTTAGAAATTCTTAAATTATAAGTTCATCTTCGTATTTCCTCTACTGCCATCAATTTCACTAATCACCTGCAAGAACTATCTTCATCTGGAGTTGTGTCATCCTGTCAGTGTAGACTGGCACAGTGCCATCGATTACAATCTAGTGTGAGCCGCTTGCAGGTGTGCACACAGACAGCGTATTCCCGGATTCTCATTGACATGATTCAGGTTATTTGCTTTCTCATTGACGTTTCAGCTGTTGTTATGCAAGACAAACCGTTGCCTAGGTTGTTCCTCCATTGCGAGCTTTGGGTTTCCTGAGTATAGCTGGTTTTCTTTATGACTTGTCGCAAAATCAATACCTTCATCTACTAACCTATTTACTTACTCACGAACTCGCCCACATACAGCCTCACTGTAAACTCGTGTTGTAAGGCAATGGAGGCGATGAAGATTGAGTTTTATTTGCTTAGAGTCTGTTGAGTTAATCCCAGACTCGTTCCTCCTGTTTATCAGGAAATGCTGTTATCTGAGTTCAAGATTTCAGACAGTAAAGAATATTTTATACTTCAATTTATCCTCCTCCCGCTACACCGTCATTAGTACGGATGCACTCCAGATGCTGTTTACCGGTATTTGTGTTGATAACTGCTGCTGCTATTGCGCAACCAATCAGTGATTTTGTGTCATACTGTGATGACACTTATCTAGTGCTGCCGCTGTGCTGCACTCATGATATCACGGCTCTATAGGCTGCTGTGTCATCAGTACTGTAGAACAGGATTTGATAGCGACGGTCTAACGGGCCGCAAAAATAGCGACGGAAAATGATCGCTATCGTTGGAATTCGCTATAGAAATTATATCGTTATACCTTTTATAGGAGTTTTCTTCCCATTTATAAGGTCACTATCATTAGATCTCAATCATTTTATTTCTTGATGATTTTGAGGGAAACGCTAACATTCCTGTCGCTATCAAATCTGGTTCTACAGTATCAATGTCTCTCATTTACAGGAGAGACGTAAGCTGGAGATGAAGAGGCAGGAGTTACATCAGAAAGTACAGCAGCTGCAGCAGGCTGTCTCTCACTGTCAGCAAGCTCTCGATCACTGCAGCTGTAGACAGTCCGCCTCCAGTTACTGCTACATTGACCTATTACCCTCTGACCTCTGACCTATACTCTTATATACTCCATGGATCTAGCATTCTGTATTCTCATCTATGTTCGACTCTGCTTATGGAATCATTGACTCGTCTCTGTCTGAATATCACTCCTTTCTAAACTCACCACTCAACGTCTATTATTGATTATTGATTGATATGATCTGCAGTGAGCTGCCGTGGTGTAATGGGCCTGACATGTGACAGGTCTGGCATTGTCAACTCTCAGTGGCTGCACAGTTCTACTCCATTACTAGCCACTAGTTCTTCACATTATCCAGTCAGAGCGAGCTGTAAGCGTGGTTGCTATGGTTTCTAGCAGGCTCCGGGATTTACTTGTTCTATCTAGCTCTCATTAGCTTTATGCCCTCATGTATAGTGTCAACGACCTTGACCTACTCAGACAGCTAAGCTTGCCTAGTACGTTGGGTAATCATACTTCGGAATGGGAGTTATCTTCTTCCCCATGTGGCCGCTCCCTTCCAGCCCACTAGAGTTTGGAAATATACAGTAACTGCTTTACTCACCACGAGCCTCAACTACTCTAATGCACCTCGAGACACGCAAGTGTTGGGAGGTTGTGGGTTCGAATCCCACCGAGTCCTCCTGCTGGGCCCTCGTGCCACAGGTGTGCTCCAACCTGCCTAGAAACCGAGAGCAACCTGACTGCCACATATGGCAGCCTCGCCCTTAAGGCACGTTATTTCTCAGTGTGAAAACACGTGAAACAGCCTCACAATTGTAACTTTTTTTTAACATGCCTGCAAACTATTTGCTCAGGCCAGCAGATATGGAAAAGTCTCTTCTCAACCGACAATGTGTGAAACTACCATCATTCTCATAATTTGCACCAGTGTTTAATTCATCCCCCTATGTTACATCTTACACCTTATCCTCTCTCATAGTAGCTAAACACATCAATTACACAACACATCATGGACACTCCTTTAACTTAGAGTGCCAGATGGGGGAGAAGACAACTCCATTGCATACACTTATTAGTAGACCCATGGTTGCCTGGCTATTTCAGTAGGTCAAAGTCTTTGGTAATGTGATATATAATCGATGGCTTGATATGAAATAATGCATCAACTACATCAATGGCCCTGAGATACTCAAGCTATTAGACTGAGATCTGCCTCAGTAGCCGCTTTACCAGCATTTCGCCCAACTCGATGCACCGCCTCTACTCCAGACCACTTCAAGCTCTTGTGTGCATGAGACAGTTCAGGAAAGTTCTGTGTCAGGGTGTGAAAGGTCACTCCGCTGTCGCGCAATAAACCAAATAGACACTGGTCAACAGGTGAGTTACATCATTTCATTGGTCATTTCATTGTGGGAAACCATGACTCAGTTTCTATTGGAGATGCAGTATTTAAGTCAGATCCGATCATGTAGACTTCAAAGCACAGCTCTCTCCTAGCCAACATATCAGCAACCACCTGCAATGAGTGACATGTGAGTTTTGTTGTCATCTATAGCAGGTTCTCTCATGTACAGAGATATCAGTACTTTTCTATTTACTTCAGTCTCGGATTTGAGGATGGTGACTGGTCAGCTGCAGACTGGTCAGCTACTGGCAGTGAAGGAGAGGATGTGCCTACTACGATCAACGACTGCTCTGAGAATAACAACACATCTGATCGCCACGACGTGAGAGTAAGGCAGGCCAGTCACTGTTTACCTTCCCGTTTGTGAGCGCATGTGTGGGTGTGAGTGAGAGAGGAGGAGGAGGGAAGGGTGGCGTGAGTGAGTGTATGTATGCGTGAGGGATCCCTGTTTGCACTAGTGTGCCAACCTGCTTTTCCCTCAGTATGAAAGTCCATGTACCAAGAGACGCAAAGAGAAGAACAGAAGAGCAGCCATGAGATACAGGCAACGTAGAGACGTGCGGTACAGGAGTTTGCTGGCAGTAAGTACCACTTACTCCGTCTGATGGTCTTACTTACTTACACTTACTCCGTCTGTCACTGACTCTAATACTTATGTGATCAGGAGTTAGATAGCTGTCACGAGGAGCTGGCTAGGCGAAGAAATCTCACTCAGTCTCTGGTACAGAGCTTGACTACCGCACAGGCTAGGATACAAGCGAGGCAATGCCCTGCCTGCCACCCCATCCAACTTCAGCTGCTCCAATACCTTATGGATGCTCTGAGATCTGATGGATGCTCTGAGATCTGATTGTCTCTAACCACCTCTGTGGAAGTATATATTTAGATCTCCCCTATCTACCTCCCTCTGCCTTCCCTCTCTCTCTCCCTCCTTCTCTCCCTCCTTCTATCCTTCTATCCCTCTCGCCCTC
>ERZ1740065.989-NODE-989-length-16472-cov-4.805385_pt1 | contig 16472 bp, 9 predicted proteins | sample MGYA00581738_ERZ1740065 | MGnify/ENA primary metagenome ERZ1740065 (study PRJEB43018, sample SAMN04849749) | marine metagenome | isolation source: floating plastic debris | place: Pacific Ocean | collected 2008-09-01 | study: EMG produced TPA metagenomics assembly...
ATACTCGGACTACCGGCGTAGGCAAAAGCCCGAGCCAGGGATTGGATGCCTTCCCCCTTACTGAGTTTGCCGTATCCCGTATCACAAGCACTGAGGGTCACCAGGTCGGCCCGTAGGCTGAGAGGGTACAAGTCGGCCGCGCGGAGTAGAAAGTCGGGCTCCGCTGGGGTTTGGGAAAAGGCCAGGGCGGAGTTGAGAGGCTTGGCGGCGACTTCCAGGCCGTGCGTAGCCAAATGGAGAATCTGGTAGCGTTCCGCCGCCTCGTCGATCCAGTAGTCGCCCCCCAATAATTCGGCAAGTTCGCGTACCTCCCCGGGAGAATAAATCAGGGGACCCAGTGACGGAATCTCCTTCCCTTCCAGTCCCTTATTTTCTTGCCATTCCCGCAGTGCCCGCAAGGTTGCCTCGTCGTAAGTCAGGCCAAAGCCCGCGAAATAGGCCTCCGCTCCGAGCCGTTCCTCCACCTCCGGTCCTTCAAAAAACAGACGGCTGGAATAGGCCGTACTGATCGCGTACTTGCGTACCAAATAAGGCAGTACCTGCCCCACCTCCGCCTTCCGGTAAAGCAGGTTATCAAAAGAAATCTGTAGGAGAAGGCCATCGGGCACGATAAACAAGCGCTGCTCGCTAGCCTCCACCAACTGGGGAGCCAACAGCGTTTCGTAGAGCCCCTGCGCCAGCTCCTGGTAAGCGCGCTCGGCGCTTGGGTCCAATTTTTCGGCCGACGAGAGCCGACGAAAACGCAGACAATGCTGCTCAAAATCGGGCCCGATGGCGCGGATGCCGTAGTCCAGCCCCCGCTCCAGCGAGAGGGGGAAGACAAAGAGTTGTTCCGCACCCACAAAAAATTCGATCAGTAGGGCATCCGCGGGCAATGCCGCCCGGAGATCCGCCACGACCACCTCCTGGGCGTAGGCGTATTTGAGTTCGAAGTAACGGTGATAATCGCGCTCCAATTGTTGGATGAGGTATTCGTGCGCTCGACGGCGTTGGAACAAGTCCCGCACCAGGGAGTCCCGTGGGGCCGTCAACTGTCCAATTTCCTGATCGTAGAGGGCCGTTTCGGCTCGGATGCAAGCCGCTTGAAGTTGCGCCTCGCGTTGGATAAGGCTGGGGGGAACGCCAGCGTAACGGGCGTCTTCCTCTTGCTGGCCTTCAAAAAAAATTAGTGCCTTGTTTTTGACACAAAATTGGTAAGCCCGCTCCAAATCTTCCGGCTTTCCCTCCCGTTCGTAAAGCGCTAGCGCCACTTGAATGGCTCGTTCGTAGGTGGGAATGGCCTGTTCGATCAGGGCATAACGGGCCTCAGCACTTGGCAAATTTTGCCGGATCTTCGTCAGCAGTGTATCGAGGTTTTGGTAGCCGCGGTAAGCCATTTGAAGCGCTTGGGGCTGACGATCGTCCGCCGGGTCCTCGTGCCATTGTAGATAGGCCCGGGCCTTCGAGCGAAGTAGGGTCAGCAAAATGGGCTTGTGGGCACACCAGTGCCGGGCGTGCTGGGGATGATCTTCCGGTCGGTCGCTTTTAAAATCGGGGACCAAGCTGCGAATCCCACGGTGGTAATGAGCAATGGCCTGGCGGTATTCCCCGCGCTCCAAGTACAGGTCGCCCAGGTTGTCGTAAATTTTAGCAATATCGGGGTGGCATTCAGTCTGGCGTTCTTTTCGGTAGATGTCCCGAGCGCCTAGCAGATAGGATTCAGCACGCTCTTACTCCCGCAGGTTGGTAGACGCAATTCCAATGTTCTCCAGGGTGCCCGCCACCGCCAAATGGCGGGGGCTGGTGCGCGCGGTAGCGTAGATCTGACGGTTGATTTGTTCGGCCTTGCGGTAAGTTTGGATGGCGCGCTGGGGATCGTTCATCCGCTCGTGTACCATACCGAGATTGTTGTGCGCATTGGCCAGGTGACGTTCGCTGAGGTCGGGGAGCGCTAGGATTTTTTGGTAGTAGGCGATGGCCCGTTCGTATTCCTCCCGCGCCAGGTGAACGAGCCCCAACTGATTGTAGCAGCGGATGCGGTACACCTTATGCCCCAGTCGTTCAAATCCCTCCAGGGCCTGCTCTCCAAAAGCCAGGGCCTGGTCCTGATCACCCGTTTCCTCGTAGCCCACACTCAACAGGTAGTAAGCCCGCCCCAAGTTATAATCCCGCTTGCTGATGGTCGACTCCTCCATGAGTCGGGCCGCTACTTGGGCGTACTGGATCACCGCCTCAAAATTGCGGTAGTTGTAATTGAGGTTGGCCAACATAAAATAGCTGCTAAACAAAACCCCATCCTCCGCCCGGGCCGCTAGCCGCAATTCCAGCGCCCAGAGCAACTGCTGCTCCGCCCGTTCGAAGTGCGTCTCACTGCCCCCCAGCAGGAAATAATTGATGCCGATCCGATGGTGCAGCTGGGCCCGATCCAGATCAGCGGGCCAGCTGGCTTCCAGTTGCTGCTCCAAAAAGGTGATGGCCGCCTCGTGCTGCCCCTCCCTCGTCAAGTCCTTGCTGTGTTGCAAGAGGGAATCGAGGACCGGGGACGCCAGTACGGGTGTCCAAAACAAGAACAGCAGACCGAGTACGACCGGGCAACGGTAGGGCCCAACCGCAGAGCATGCCTGCGAACCAAGAGGAATTGTTGTTCTGCGTTTCAAGATGTGGTTTGACCAAACTTTAGAATCTGATAATCTTCCGCTGAATCTTTTCTTCTCCCAGTCTTTAAGTTAGAAAAAATAAACCGGATTGTGTAGCTGGAAAAGGGCAGTTCCAGCGGTTCTGACCACGTTGTGACGCAAGCCTAGTGGCCAGCACCAGGCGCCCCTGCGCAGCGTGTATCCGAACGGTTATTTCCCGATCCATTCCGTCCCACCACTCCATCAGCAGTGGTCCCTCCGACGGGTTGGGGTACAGCCGCAAACTGTTCTCCAGTCCGTCGGCAGCGGCGGTTCGGGGAAGGGGCGGGCTACTCATCAAAGCGGCCAGGGCGAGGTTGCCATTCAGCACCCCCTCCGAAGATACGGGCAAACCGACCTCCTCAACTCCCCCAATAATCGCGTCGCGGATTTGGGTGGTGGAGTAACCACAGTGCGTGGCGAGCACGGCCGCCGTGCCCGTAGTGTAGGCAGCCGCCATCGACGTCCCCGCTTTGTAATCCCAGCCGTTGGACAGGACACTGCTGTGCGCCAGCCCCGGAGCTGCCACGTCGACGCTGGCCGAACCGGAATTGGAGTAGCTGGCGAGGGAGAGAGACGGACACTTCACCGCGGCCACACTGATGATATTCTCCAGATTAAACTCCGAAGGGAAAAAGTGGGTCGTGGAAGCGTCGATGTCGGCCCCGTCATTCCCGGCCGAACAGATGAACAAGATGTCGTGCAATCCGGCTTTGTAAATCGCCAACCCCAGGGGTTCTAGCTTTTCCGTCAGGGGCCGCGTACTGCGGTAGCCCAGGCTAAAATTGATGAGGTCGGCATCTTTCTCAATGGCGTAGTCGATGGCCAGGATGGCGGCAAAGATGCTACCCCGTCCATTTGCACCGATGGCCTTGAGGTGCATCAAGTCAATCGTATTGGCCCCGGAGGACATAAATTCTTTGACGATGATGCCCGCCACGTGCGTACCGTGGCTGTGCGAGTCGCGGGGCATCCAAAGTCGATTGTAAAAATCGTAGCCGATCCGGTCGTCGATCAGTGAGTTGGATTCGTTGTCGAGACCGTCGACGGGTTCTTCAAAGTTTTCCCAATGCCAGGAGGAGAGGTGGGGATGGCTGGGCTCCACGCCCGAGTCGATGACGGCGACGGTCACCGGGCAGCCACCCGCTGGGGGAAAGGACCGGGAGCAGATAGCCCCGTTGGGAGTATTGGGATCCGAGTGTTCTACCTGAAAGTTTTGACCCGCACTTTCCACTTCCAGCTCATCACGGGCTTTATCCCCACTTTGCTGAATGGTGAGGGTATCCCCATCGACAAGGAAGTAGGGGTCGCCACCGATCCAGAGTAGGGAATCCAAGCGCCAGAGGCGAAAATCACAGAGGGGAGAACGGGCCAATTCGGTGGCGTTGTAAGCGGTCATTAGGGCTTGTATGGTGGGGTTCGGGGTGGAGGGCTCAAATTTGATGATCAGTTCGCGCTGAATTTGATTGGGACTCTGTCCGGCAAGCCGATCGATGGGACCAATAAAACAGATAATCAATAGCCAGACGAGACAAAGGACAGTCGTGGTTTTCATACGATAACAGGGTTTTTAGTTAGCTGGAGAACGGGAGAATGCGCTCAATCGCGCTTGGTATATAAGCGTCGAACGAGCGAAACGTGACAATAAAACCCTAATTTTTTTTGAAATCCAAGAAAGAGGAACCTAAGATTAAAATGCCGCTTCAACAATGTACTGACCCAGAAGGGTGAATTCCTTTTACTGGCACTATAAGCCGCGTCCCCAACAAACGTGACGTCATTTGGATAAAAAAAATTCTACCCAAGCAACGAGAAAAAATTCTTTCTCCCCCCCGTCACGTTTTATTCCCCAGGTGCTTATAGGAAGGAAGTTTGTTTGTGAACCTGTGTATATGGAACTATCCGCCACGCAATTGTCATTCTCCATGCAGCAACGGGAAGACCCGGTATTGAGTCTTGCGGATTTTGAGCGACGGTACCGAGGGCAACTCGTTAGCTGGCTGGTGGCCAATCGGTACTGTAAGCCCGCCGAGGCCGACACTTTTAGCGCATTAATCCTGACGGAATTGAGTCGTCAGTATTCTTCGAAAAAGAACTTGCACTTGTCCTTAATTTGGACGATAATTCATAAGTTTACTCCGGATGAATTATCAAAAGTACGTAAGTCGATGGAAAAGAATTTTGGGCTCACCGAGGGAAATTTTGAGGCACTGCTGCAAAGCTTGCAAGCTGGGGAGGATACGCTGTACGAGCAACTGTTTTTGAGTCACTTTGAAGACTGCCTCCGCTTTCTGCAACGCCAGTACCGCGCCTCCTACGAGGATGCCTACGACGCGACCATGGAGACGATGCTCGAATTTATGAAACGCCTACGGGCGGGAAAGGTGGCTTACGGGAACCTGCGCTTCTTATTTACCCAAATGGCGGGGCAGGTTTACCTCAAGTGGATTAAAAAAGAACGCCACAAAGGTTCTCTGGAGGGCATCGAACTGGGTGAAGCCCCCGAAACCGTCGATGAAGAGACGCTACAGTTGTTGCACCGTGCTTGGGATGGCCTGTGCAACAATTGCCAAAATCTGTTGAGGCAGTTTTATTACGATGGGGTGGCCCTGAAGGCCATTGCCGAAGGATTGGAGAAGACCCCGGCAGCCCTTCGCAAGCAAAAGCAACGTTGTGTAGAAAAGTTACGGGCCTTGTTTGCCCAATACCAATAGGGAAGATCGAGAGATAAGCATCTAATTACATCTACTACTTAACTGGGGAATTACAATGAATTTAAAGAACTATGCAGAAGGGAAGCTCCCAGAGCGCGAATCAGAAAAAATGACGGAAAAGTTGGTGCGGGCCAAGCTCGACGCCGACTACAAAAGCCGCTGGGTACGGACCCTCAGCGAACAACACGGGCTGGATCGATCCGAGGCTCGGGAAGCAGAACTGGTACCCCAAGCCGCCAAGACCAATCGGTCGCGCCGTCGGTGGTGGACCATCGCCGCCATCGGACTCCTGCTGAGTATCAGCATCCCAGCCTACCTGTTGGAATACCTCTCGCTCGATCAGCAGATCGAACGTTTTATCGCTCAGGACCAATTCATCAATCGCGAAGGGGGACAAAAAGGGGCCACCGCCCAGCGCCCCCAACTCCGCCAGCGAGCCGAATTGGCCTACAATCGGGGAGAGTTCGCAATGGCCAATGACCTCTACCTCCAACTGTTGGACACCGACGAAAAAGATCGGGGCGATTATTTTTTCTCCGGCCTCTGTTATCTCAAGCTCGACGAACCCATCGGGGCGGCGGGACAGTTGTACCTCGCCCGTGAGTTCCCCGACGAGCAGCCCCGCTTTCTGCCCGAAATCCGGTTTTATCTCGGCCTGGCCCTCTACCGGGCCGGTGATTTGGACGGCACCCGCGAGGAGTGGGCTGCCATCCCACCGGATGGCTGGCGCTACGCCGAGGCAAAAGGCTTTCTCGACCAAATGGACTGAATCCCCAAGACCGTTCGTACCCCCCTTTTGGCTCCCAGGTTTTTGATCAGGGGCCAAGCTTCCTTTTTAAAATTAGGATCCCGGAGAAATTCTCCAACACTTTTTCGATTTTGTCGTTATGAGGATATGATCCGACTGCTTGGCTTGTTGTGGTGTTGCCTTTGTTTTTCCCAATCCGGCTTGGCCCAGCGTAGCCTGAGTGCTTGGGTGCAGAGCCCGGAGGGCGAACCCCTAGCCTTCGTCAATGTCCTACTCAACGGAGACCCCAACCGGGGGGTGGCCAGCGATATCGATGGCCGCTTTACGCTGGGGGAAGCGTCCGTTGGGGATAGTATCCTCCTCTCCTATCTGGGCTACGAGCCCCTCACCTACTACCTGCGCGAGGTCGATTTCCGCCGCAAACTCCGCCTGACCCTCAACGCACTGGCCTACGAGCTGGCCTCCGCAGAAGTCATTGCGGGGGAAAATCCCGCCCACCGCATCATCCGCGAGGCCGTCCGCCAACGAGATCGGCACAATCCTGAAAAACAAGCGGCCTACCGCTGTCAGACCTACAACAAGCTGGTGGTCGACTGGCTACCCGATACCACGGGCCTGGCCCAACTCCGGGCCAAAGCGGGCGGTTTGGAGTTTTACCGGGAGCGGCGGATCCAGCGGATCGAGTCGAGCGCTCGTTTTCAGGAACAACAGCACCTGCTGCTCATGGAATCGCTGACCGAACGCAGTTTTTTGCGGCCCCAGCACTTGCGAGAAACGGTACTCCACAAGCGCGTCTCGGGTTTTAAAGACCCCTCCTTCGTCGCATTGGCCAATTCGATGCAGCCCTTTTCCTGCTACCGTGATCACCTCGAACTATTGGGCAAGGACTTTCTCAATCCCATCAGCAAGGGCAGTACCCAGCGCTACTTTTTTCAATTGGAAGACACCCTCTACCGAGGGCCAGACACCATCTATACCATCGCCTTTCAACCACGGGTGGGCAGCAAATTTACGGGCCTCAAGGGCTGGCTCAACATCCACACCCGGGGCTACGCCATCCAATCCATCAGCGCCGAGCCCGCTACTCCGGGTCGGATGCAGCTCAAGATCGAGCAGCGTTATCAGTTGCTGGCCGGGGGACAGTGGTTTCCCGATCAGCTCAACTTTGAATTGTGGGCCGAGCGTTATCCCGACCCACTTTTGGGCATCAAGCTGAACGGCCGCAGCTACATTCGAGCGGTAGAGCTCGATCCACCCCTGCGCTCCGGACAGTTTGGCTTGGAGGGCATCCATACCGCAACGGGTGCCGCGGAGCGGGGCGATTCCCTTTGGCGGAGTATCCGGCTGGTGCCCCTGGGCACCCGGGAATTGCGGACCTACGCGGTACTGGATAGTCTGGGGGAAGAGTATCATTTTGATGGGCTACTCCGGCTAACCGAAGCCCTCACCCTGGGGAAAATTCCCGTGGGCCCAATGGACCTGTCCTTGCGATACCTCTTTAACGTCAACGCCTACGAAGGACAGCGCTGGGGCTTGGGCCTGGCGACCAATCGCAAGGTATCTTCCCACTTTAGCCTTGATGCTTACGCCGCCTACGGTACTTTCGACGAGCGCTGGAAGTGGGGAGGTGGTTTGAAGTTACACCTCTTTCCCAAACGCGAGGTCAATCTGGGCTTTCGCTACCAACGGGACATCGAGGAGCCCGCGCAATCTGAATTCCCCTTTAGCGGGGAGTTTTTCAGGGCCCAAAGTTTTAACGTACAAATGGATGAGGTGGAGCGTTACACGGCTTACCTGGAGGGCTGGTTCTTCCCCTACACCTACCTGCGCTTTTCCCTGAGTCAAAATACCTGGTCGCCCGATTATGCCTATCGCTACGAAGCCCAACGCACCGACCCGGCTACCCCCTTCAACTTTACCGAAGTGGGACTGCAGCTCTATTACGCCTACGGCTTGCGCTTTACCCGTCTACTGGGCACACTACTCCGCGAGGAGGGCAATTTTCCCATTTTTCAGTTCCACTACGCCCGGGGCTTGGCCAATTTTTGGCGCGGAGAATTTGATTACCACCGCCTGATGCTCCGCATGGAATACGACCTGCGCTGGCGGGCCCTGGGGCAAAGCCGGTTTTACCTGGAAGGAGCCTGGGTCAGTCCCGGCACGCCCTACCAAAAATTATTTGGTACCAATGGCCTGGGACGCGAATTCCGGCTACTCATCGACGACAACGAGTTCCACACCATGGATCCTTACGAGTTTTTGTCCAATCAGATGCTGCGTTTTCACTTCCGCCACAAATTTGATGCGACGCTGGTCAGTTGGAAATTTTTTCAGCCCCGACTGGCCCTGGTACACAACCTGGCTTTTGGGAGTTTGGCACGACCGGATTTGCACGGCGAGCTGCAATTCAATACCCTGGAGCGGGGTTATTACGAGGCGGGGATTGTACTCGATAATTTGGTGGGCATCAATTACGTCAATATCGGAACGCTGGGTCTGGGACTGGGTACGTTTTACCGCTACGGCCCCTACACGCGCCCCGAGTGGCAAGACAATATTGGGATACAGGCCACCTTGAGTTTTGCTTTGCTGTAGAAGCTCCCGATCGTAAAAGCCATCTCGAAAAAATCAGGGTCGGTTGCTGAACCATCCAAGCCCCATCACTCCCAGCACCAGCAAGCCTCCCAAGCCCCAGCCCCGCCACCAAGGGCGCGGCACCCCCAAGTTCAAAGCCGCCATATTACCCATACCGACAAAAGCAGCCCAGTAGAAGGGATGCGCTTCCCGATCGCGACAGTTGCTCAAATAATTCAGCTTACAGTTGCGGAGAGCCGTAGCCTTGTCTTGCCCCTGGCTCAGGGCCTCGTAAAAATCCGTCATCAAACGGTAAGCTTTATCGTCGCTGACGCGCCACAGGGTGGTGAGGATACTTTGGGCCCCGGCGTAGGAAAAACCCCGGGCCAGGCTGATGACCCCTTCCCCCTTTTGCAATTCGCCAATTCCCGTTTCGCAGGCGCTGAGGACCACCAGATCGGCCCGCAGGGGCAATGCGTACAGCTCGCGGGCGTAAAGCGTGGCATTGTCCAAGCTGTCGGTGGCTTGGCCAAAGGCGAGGTAGGAGAAGTCCCCCACCCGATCGTTGGCTTTGGCGTGGGTAGCCAAATGCAAGATGGCGTACCGTCCCGCGTGTTTTTTAAACTGCGTTTCGCTGGCGTCTTCGCCAAGCAATAATTTCCCTCCCCAACGCGCTACCAAACCTTCGGCCTCCTGGCGGTTGAAGCGCAGGGCACCCAGGCCCTCGGCCCGTTCCGACCAGCTCACTTCCTCGGAGCCAAAGCTCGGCGCTACCGCCAGCACGCCCGATTCCTCCGCAGCATTCGGACGATGGCCCCGTTGTTGGGACCACGAAGTGCTGGAAAAAGCGTAGCTGATGCTGTGGCGACGCAGTAAGAAATCGTACTGTCGAAACCGACCGGAATAGGCGGGCGCGGCGGTCAGCAGTGCTTCGAAGGGCAGGTAGGCCAGCACCCCATCGGCGACGATGATCAGCCGCTCGGGCAGTTGTGGGGCCAGGGGCGCCAGCAATTTTTTGTAGAGCAAGAGCGCCAGTCGATCGTACTGCTCGCGGGCTTTTTCGCGTTCTTGGTCCGCCGCAAAATCGTGGATGGCACGGCGCCATTCTCCTACCCAATCCGCCAGTGGAAAATCGAGGGGGTATTGGTAGACCTGAAAGTCGTGGGGTCGAATCAGGAAGACGACCAGTTGGTCTTCGCCCACAAAGTATTGGAGGAGGGCTTGGTCTTGGGAGAGCTGGCCCTGGAGCTGGCCCAGGTCAAGTGGCGGAGGGTCGTACTTGAGTTGGTGGTAGGTGGGATAGGTGACCTCGAAGTGGCGAATCAGGCTATCGAGGGCCATCTGCTCGTCGAACAGCTGGGCACGCAGGGGCAAGAGGACGCTGTCGGGAGCGCTGGCCTCTTCGGCTAGGAAGATGGCCTCTTCGGTTTTGGCGAGTTGGCTTTGGAGATGGTGTTCGCGTTGGAGTAGGTCGGCGGGGAGCTGGGCGAAGTATTCGGCCTGGCTTTCCTGGAAGGCGTCGCGTAGGGCGAGGGCACGGCATTGTTCGGCCCAGCGGAAGGCTTCGTCCCAGTGGGGCAGCGGAGATTGGAGGCGGGCCAGGGCCAGGGTGTTGTTGATGGCTTGGTCGAAATGACGGTAGTTTTGTTCCAACCAGGAGCGGTTAGAGGCGGTTCCGCGCAGTTGGCGGCGGGCCGAGCGGTAGAGTTCGAGGGCTTGTCGGTAAGCCTCGTGGGCCCGCTGTAGGTGGACCAACTGGGCATCCGATTGGTAACGGGCGTGCGATACGTCCGCCGTTAGGCGAAGGAGATCTGCCCACAAGGCACGCTTGCGCCCGTTGGTACTTTCCCAGACGGCTTGTGGATCCGTAAAAACGACCTTTTGGGCGGTTTCGAAATAGGCTTGGGCCTTGGACAGTTGTTGCTGCTGAAAATGACAACGTCCCAAAAGACTGTACACGTCGATTTGCTCCTCCCAACTGGACTGGGTATCGGTAATCATCAAGCGGCGGGCTTCTTGCAATACGTCAATGGCCCGGTCGTACCGCTGCCAGTCGTGGTATACTTGGGCTAGGACCCAGAGGTTTTTGACGATGCGGCGGTCGTTGGGGGATAGTAGGGTACGACGAATGTCGAGTGCAGCGCGGAGTTCGCGGATGGCGGCTGGATAGTTTTTTTGATCAGTTAAACAAACACCTATATTATGAGACAACTGAGCTCCAAACATACTCCTCTCTTTACCGGTTGTTTTGAAAATTGCTCTTGCCCTTGAGTAGTAATCCATAGCTAAATCTAACTCTCCCATTTTTTTATAAAGCACACCAATGTTAACAAAGTCCATTCCCACCTCCAAGGCATTTGTCCCATAAATAGCTTTATCCACATCAAGTGTTTTACTAAAGAAAAGAATTGCTTTAGAATAGTCGTTCAGAGTTGTATAGCAAATTCCCAAGTTGTAATACGAACTTGCCAAAGCACTTTTAGTCTTCGGTAAATGAAAAGTAAATATTGCCACTGCTTTATCGTAACTCTCAATTGCCTTTTCTATTTCATCTTTATAATCATTGAGCCAACCGATCCTATGATAAGTGTGGCCTATCTCTTCATGATTACTTGGAAATAGTCTTTTCTGATATTGTAGACATGTATCTAGATGGAGCTCTGACTTCTTTAGGTCACCAGTATTTAAATAAATTTTACCAAGAGAACTGTGAATTTCAGCTCTTAATGAATCTGGCTCCGGCTGAAATTTTCGATATAATTTTAAAGCCTGCCTTGCATTCTTAAGGGCTTCGTCATATTTATCATCATCTAATAATATTTCAATTGAGTCAAAGAGATCACCAAAACTAGCTTCGCTATTTTGAGCATAGCTTAAGTAGGGAATTAAAAAAAGTACTCCCCCTAAAAAATGAATAAATATTTTCATAACTAGGTCTGCCTGGGTAAATAAAGACCTAACACGCTCCGAATATTTTGACTATAAAAAAGGTAAGGATTTTCCGCGAACCCGCCTACTTTTTGTTGGAATCATTCTTGCACCATTGATAAGTAGCCTCCTCTTATCCCAAATCATTTAACCAATGACTTTTAAATATTTTCCATCCGAAAAAAACAGATCTATTGCTTTTCGCCTGATCGCGGGTAATGGTAGAATTATTTTATCCAGCGTGGCTTTTCCTTCCATGGTCGAGTGCTGGGAGGCTATCTTAGACTTAAGGCTCAGTTCAAATAACCCAAACTGCTTTCAATTACAGAATTCTAAATCCAAAAAATATTCCTACGCATTTTACGACGCGGCGGGAAGTTTGCTGGCGTGCAGTCCCCACTACCGCTCCGCCACTAGCCGCAATCGCGCCCTGCGCCAACTCCCCGAACGACTGCATCGCGCCCTCCTCACCACCCCACCGTTCCCCCAAGGCGAAAAATAATTTTTTTAGCGCCCCTAGCTCACCTCCATTCCAGCCAGGGTATTAAAAGACAAATCAAGCTTGTAAAAGATACTACGAAGAGTTGGGCACGCCCCCGCTTCCTTTCCTCCGTCGATACACACATCTGCGGTGCCAAAAATTATTTGCAGTTAACCAAAACAAAATACTTCAGCATGCGCTACTCCCAATTGCTTTGTCCGCTCCTGTTGTTGTGGCTCCCCTTTTTCCTCCAAGCCCAATCCCCCCCCTGCGACAGCCTCCGCAACCTGGCCCTCGACGGTACCGCCACCCAGTCCTCCACCAATCCCGGTGGGGATGCCGAGCAAGCCATCGATGGCAATACCCAGGGAGATTTCTACCACCCCGATCAGTCGGTTTCTTCCACGCAGTACGGCAACCAGATGTGGTGGCGAGTCGACCTCGGTCAGGTCAAAAGCGTTAATAATGTGCGCATCTGGAATCAAACCAACGGAAATTCTACCGCCGACTTTTACGTCTTTTATTCCAGTGCGCCACTCAGCGACGATCTCAATACCAACCTCAACGATGCCAACGTCGATCACGCTTACATCGCCGGGGATGCCGAGTCCCCCAGCGTTTTTGTTTTCCTAGAGAACCAGCCAATTCGCTACCTGCAAATTCAGGGCAGTACCTGGGGCTTCGTCACCCTCGCCGAAGTCGACATCCGGGGTTGCGATCTGACCAGCTCGGGGGAAGACAGCACCCCGCCCAGCGTCACAATCAGTACGCCCCTTACCGTAGTGGATAGCATCTTTGAGCTCAACGTTATCTTTTCCGAGGCCGTTACCGACTTTGACATCGACGACCTCGATTTGGGTAATGCCATGGCCATCGGCTTTACCGGTGGGCCCATTGGCTACACCGTGCAGGTTGATCCCATTGGCAGCCCGGTACTGCTTTCCGTGATGGCCAGTAGCTGCACGGATTACTCGGGCAATGGCAACTTGACATCCAACGAATTGGAATTGCTCTACAACGACCCGGCTAGTGCCCCCGTCAACGTAGCCCTACAAAAAACGGCTACCCAAAGTTCTAGCCAAGGACCACTCGGCACCGCTTCCAATGCCGTCGATGGCAACACTCAGGGGGATTACTACCACCCGGATCAATCGGTGAGCAGTACGGACTACCAGGAGGACCAGTGGTGGGAGGTAGACCTGGACAGTATCTACGACTTGGCCACCATCCAGTTGTACAACCAGACTAACGGCAACTCAACCAATAACTTCTACGTCTTTGCCTCGGACGTACCGTTTACCGCTACCGACATCAACGCCACCATTAACCAAAGCGGCGTTACACATTTTTACACCGCCGGAGCTATGGGTTCGCCTACTACCCTATCCCTCAACCGAACGGCGCGCTACATCCGCGTACAGACCGATGGTTGGGGCTTTACCACCCTGGCGGAATTCGAGGCTTACCCGAACCGACCCACTCGGGGAGGACCAGACATCAACACCTACCACCAGCCCCGTAAAAAGTTGGATGGAAGCTTTGTGACCATTCCCAATCGAACGATTTTTCTAAAGTACATTGAAGACTACGCCATCGCCACTGGCGTCAACGATAAACTGCGCGTGAAGATTTATGACACTGCCTACAGGCTACGTACCAGCAGCACCCTGACCAACCACTACGGTGTCAACTGGTTCCGCATTCGACCCAGATACTTGCTACCCGACGAGTACTACATCCTCGAACTGACGGGAGGGAACAAGGAGGAAAAATATTACCTGCGCTTTATCTACGAAGATTAGCCTTTTTAAAAGATTAGACTAAAACCAAGTTTTATTTATACTGACAATTCACGATGTTATGAAGGTTTCTTTTTTCCTCGGAATCGGCCTCACCCTTTGCTTGTATTGCTTGCTTGGTGAGCGCCCCCTCCCTCCCGATCAGTTGATGACCTACCTCCAAACGCCCGAGCATGGCTTGCGCAAAAGTCGACAGGTGGGGCCACTACGGGTCGACCTACAGTACCAACCCACCGCCATGGTCATCGCCAACGAACTGCGCCAAAAGCAAATCGAACGCAGCCAATTCGAGACGCGGGCCCAACAGCTGGAAGGCCTACAATACTACCGGCTTCGCCTGAGTGTCGATGAGGTGGGAAGCGATATCACGACTTACGAACTACGAGATGCGCAAGAAGAACAGGAGCGGCTGTACTACTATTCTTTTAAGATGCGCGACGACATCCGCTTGGTCGATGGAGGCGACACCTTGGCTCCCGTTCTCTACCACTTCGAGCGTTCCTACGACCTGGCCGCCCACCGTACCTTCGTCCTGGCTTTCGAATGCCCCCCAAGCAAAAGCACGACCACCAAGACCTTTATCCTCGAACCGGAATACTTTCTTACCGGAGCGATCAAACTAAAAATCAAAGCCGAAGACATCCAAAACATACCTACTCTAAAACTCCTATAATAATGCAACAACACCAGCTTCCCCTGTTGCGAAAGACCGCCCTTTCGCTGGCCATTCTTATGCTCTATCAGAGCTTCTTTCCCACGATCTCCTGGGCGCTCACTTCGGGTCCGACCCCACCGGAGGTGCAGAGTTTTGAAGCTGTGGGCAGTACCCAAATGGTCGATCTCTTTTCGGGAGATTTCACCTACAACATTCCGTTGATTGAAATACCGGGTGCCAATGGCGGTTATCCGATCAACCTGTTTTACAACTCCGTCACCAATGCCGAAGAGGAAGCCACCATGGTGGGCCTGGGTTGGAACTTAGGTATCGGAGCACTCACCAATCAAGTGCGGGGTTTGCCCGATGCGTTCAATGGCGACCGCATCCGACGTAAACTCAACCTCAAAGACAACTGGACCATCGGCGTCAGTACGGGTTTGAATTTTGAATTTTGGGGTGGCGACGAGGACGAGGGCACGGGGGATGGGAGCGAACAAACGCAAAACTCCAGCAGCAATGCCCAAACCGCCAATATCTTTCAACCCTCACTGTCTTTGGGCATCAAGTTGATGTACAATAATTACAAGGGCTTTGGTTACAGCATCGATCCCAATTTGAGTTTGCGGATGGGTAAGAAAAAGAGTAGTGGCAAGAGTCTGGCGCTGGACGCCAACTTTGGGTTCAGCCTCAATTCCTTGGAAGGGGCCAGTTTTAATGCGGGACTGGACCTGGCTACGGTAGAGGGGCAGGACGCCACCGAGGCGGAGACCGGACTGATCGGCGGCGGTATGGGCATCAGTATGAGCGGGCGGGAAGGACTACGCAGCCTGTCCGTTGGGGTGGCCTTCCGTCGCGACGTCAGCAAACAACGCCAAAACAAAAAACGCTACAAAGGCTACGTCGGTGCCCAGGGAGGTTTTAGGTACAGCTTTGCCAACTCCAGTTATACCCCACGCATCGACATGCCTTTCGGTGGGACGAATGTATCGATCAACGCCAAATTGGGTACCGACGTGGCGGGCATCTTTGCCAGCGGAACGGTGGGGGGCTATTATTCGGAGCAGTGGCTCAAGGATCAAAACAAATGGGTGGATGCCCCCGCCTACGGCTTCCTCCACAGCGAAAAATTTAACTACGACAACGGCTACCAACGCGAACGGGCCCTACTCGATTTTAACCGCGAAAAGGATGGCATCATCTACCACGAACAGCCCAACCTGGCCGTACCGATCGCCTCCCCGGATATCCTCTCGGTGTCGGGTCACGGCGTGGGGGGCTCCTACCGCCCCTACCGCTCCGACCTCGGTGGTGTCTTTTCCGACCCTGAGGTCAAGTCCAACAATGCTGGTGGTGCCTTCGGCATCGACTTCGGTAGCTCGGGCATCTTTACTCACTTTGGCGCCAACCTCAACGTCAATTTCTCCAAAAACGAATCCATCCGCCCCTTTGATGCGATCGACGGATACGGCTTTCAAGCAAAAGTGCTGGGCGATGATTACGAACCTTACTACTACGCTTCGGTCGGGGAAATGACGGCGGATACGCGGGGGGAAAATATCAAAAATGCCATGGGTGGCGATGCGCCCCTGCGCGTGAATCGCGACGGGCTCAACTTTGGCGACCACTACGAGTTTGGTAGCGGTACCGAGCTGCAGGGCACCCAGAGTCGCCGCAACGATGGCGAGCGCAAAACGCGGAACAGCTCCATCCAGCCGATCACCAACGGCGAATTGGTTAGCGAAAACGGGCTGATCCTACTGCCGGAATACCGCGTCGACTATTTTGACTTTACCAATCAAAACAATCAGCCCATCGTCGACTACGACCAGCCCAATACCTTGCTCGCCCTCCAACGGGATGCAGACAAAGCCAGTCACCTGGCCGGTTACACCGTTGTCAACGACGGTGGGGCCCGT
>ERZ1740065.990-NODE-990-length-16467-cov-5.328235_pt1 | contig 16467 bp, 14 predicted proteins | sample MGYA00581738_ERZ1740065 | MGnify/ENA primary metagenome ERZ1740065 (study PRJEB43018, sample SAMN04849749) | marine metagenome | isolation source: floating plastic debris | place: Pacific Ocean | collected 2008-09-01 | study: EMG produced TPA metagenomics assembly...
CCATATTTGAAAGAAGGCGATTCCGTTAAAGTGGCGGGCACTGTTACCCCGCCCACACCCAGCAATTCAAGATCGCCCCAGCCTGGGCGCCCCCCCCAAGGGGCTCCATCAACACCTCCCGCCTCACCAGGACGTGCTGCCCCCTCCTCCTAGTTTTTTCGGCAACTGTGCCATAACCCCGATCTAACCTCTCGACGCCTCGCCCGTCTTTTACCCATCCCAACGGTCCTATGCAAGAGCGATTCCACCTATCGGTTTGGTCTATTCGCAATCCGGTGCACATCATTGTCCTATTTTTGATGTTGGCCCTGTCGGGACTATTTACCTTTGGACGCCTGGGCATTAACTCGACGCCAAATATTGATGTGCCCGTGGTGAACGTTCGGGTGATCCAGAATGGAGCGGGTCCTACGGAGATGGAAACGGAGGTAACCCGCAAAATTGAGGACGCCGTGGCGGGCTTGGGCAATATCGACAATATTCGCTCGGTGGTCGTTGATGGCTACTCCAGCACCTCCATCACCTTTGAAATCGGTACCGACAGCGACCAGTCCACCAATGAGGTGCGAAACGCTGTGTCGCAAATCCGCAGCGATCTGCCCCAAACCATTGAAGATCCCGTTGTGGACAAGCTGGATTTTTCGGGTGGCACAATTTTGACCTACACGGTGGCGTCGGACCAGCGCTCCGTGGCAGAACTAAGTGACTTAATTGACCGGAAAATTACGCGATCGCTCCTCAGCGTGCCCGGCGTTGCTCAAGTTAATCGCCTGGGGGGCGTTGATGAAGCCATTCGAGTGGACCTGGATCCGGCGCGCTTACTGTCCTATAACATCACGGCAACTGACGTTAACAACCAGGTGCGAGTCCTTAACCTAAACCGTCCCGGTGGACGCACGGAGCTGGGCAGCCAAGAGCAAACGGTACGTGCGTTAGGTAATGCTAAAACCGTTGGCGATTTGCGCAACTATCGCATTGTGTTAGGCAACGGCGATACGGTGCGACTGGGGGATTTGGGGTCCGTGTCCCGCAAGTTTTCTGACCCTCGCCAGGCTGCGTTTTTAGACGCTCAGCCGGTGGTGGGATTTGAGGTGTTGCGCAGTACTGGCAGCAATTTGGTGTCGGTGGAAGAAGGGGTCAGTGACCAGTTGGTCAAGCTCGGCGAGGAGCTGCCGGAGGACGTGGCGCTTAATAAGGTTTTTACCCTGGCGGATGAGGTGCGTGACTCTTACCGAGCCACCTTTGATGCACTGATTATTGGTTCAATTTTGACCACCCTGGTGGTGGGGGCGTTCCTACGTAACTGGCGGGTGACAGTGATTACAGCGATCGCCCTGCCCCTGTCGATTATTCCCACCTTCCTAGTGATGGGAGCATTGAACTACACCCTCAACGGTATGACCCTGCTGGCGTTGGCGTTGGCGATCGGAAACCTGGTGGACGACGCCATTTGTATGATCGAAAATATCGACCAGCACATGGGCATGGGTAAGCACCCTCGTCAGGCGTCCATGGATGCGGCACGGGAAATTGGGTTGGCAGTGGTGGCGACGACAGCAACGGTGGTAGCAGTATTTTTACCCGTTGCGTTTATTGGGGGCATTCCGGGGCAGTTTTTCCAGCCCTTTGGTATCACGTTTGCCGTTTGCACCATGTTCTCCACCTTGGTGGCGGTGACCATGACCCCGTTGTTGTCCGCTTACTGGCTAAAACCCAAAGACCGCAGCGGTGGATTCGATAGCAACGACCCCCTAAACGATTCGGGCAACCAGCCCCCCGGCCCCTATCGCCGGGCGCTGACCTGGGCATTGGGGCATCGCATCATTACGTTAATCATTGCCCTAGCAATTTTTATCGGCAGCCTACAGCTGGTGCCCTTTATTCCCAAAGGCTTATTTGGCGGTCCAGAAAATAATCTGAGTATCGTGTCTGTGTCCCTGCCGCCGGGCTCCACGTTGGCCGATACAACAGAGGTATCCCTTCAAGCGGATCGGCTGCTGCGCAATAATCCCATGGTGAAAAGCGTTTTCGCCGAGATTAGCGACGTGGATACAGCCACCCTGTTTGTAACGCTGGTACCGGGTAATGAGCGATCGCTCACCCGAACAGAATTTGAAGACGACACCCGCGAGACCCTGGGGCAAATTCCTGGAGCCCGCATTGCCTATCGCACCCAAGGCGGCGGCGGCGGTAGCGACAAAGACCTATCCCTAGTGCTTCGTAGCGATAACCCAGACACCTTACAGGGCGTTTCGGACCAGCTAGAGCGTGAAATGGCAGAGGTTCCGGGGCTGGTGGACGTGACCTCCAGCGCCAGTTTGGTGAAGCCAGAGCTAGCCATTATTCCTGATTTTCAGCGGGCGGCTGATTTAGGGGTGTCCGTGCAGGCGATCGCCCAAACCGCATCCCTAGCAACCATTGGCGATATTAAGGCGAACCAGGCGAAATTTAACCTGAGCGATCGCCAAATCCCCATCGAAGTCAAACTGGCCTCCCAAGCCCGCAGCAACATTGACACCCTCAAAAACCTCAAGGTCCCCGGTCGCAACGGACAGCTCTTCCCCCTCTCCTCCGTCGCCGACCTACGCCTCGTGAGCGGTCCCGCCCAAATTAACCGCTTTAACCGCACCCGCCAGGTCACCCTAGAAGCCAACCTGGAGGGCATCTCTCTCGGTCAAGCGGTGGAAACGGTACAAGAGCTGCCGGCCCGGAAAAACCTACCCCCCAACGTATCCGAAGAGCCCTCCGGCGACGCGGAAATTATGCGGGATATTTTCAGCCGCTTTGTGGGAGCCCTGTTACTAGCGGTGCTGGCCATCTACTGCATCCTGGTCCTCCTATACAACGACTTTCTGTACCCCATCAGCATCCTCACCGCCGTTCCCTTCTCTTTTGGCGGAGCGCTGGTGGCCCTGCTCGTCACCCAAAAGGAGCTGGGGCTGTTTGCTCTGATCGGCATCGTGTTGCTAGTGGGTCTGGTCACCAAAAACGCAATTTTGCTAGTGGACTTTGCCCTAGAAGGTCAGCGGCGGGGATTCCCCCAATCTAAAGCGGTGGTTGCCGCCGGAGTCTCCCGATTCCGTCCCATTTTGATGACCTCCCTGTCAACGATCGCCGGCATGATGCCCATCGCACTGGAGCTAGGAGCCGGCGCCTCGGAGCGTAGCCCCATGGCGATTACGGTTATTGGCGGCTTCTGCACCTCCACACTGCTCACCCTGGTGGTAGTGCCCGTGCTCTTTACCTACGTTGACGGCGTTAACCATTGGGTTAAGCAAAAGCTAGGATTTGCCCCCAAGCGTCCTCGCGTCACCGAAGATTCAGATCGGGAGATTATTGGGGACAAGGAGAAGACAGGGGAGCGATCGCCCACCCCTGCTCTGTTGGGGTCCAACACCGTCTCCTCGGACACCGACCAAGGTCGCCCTGTCGCCTCCGCCGGGTCTCGACGTTCGGAGTAGGGTAACCAGAGCCGATCAGAGTCTTTTGGATCACCTGTTATTGCACAACTTCAGCTCGTACGGTAGCGTCGTTTTACGGTACTAGAAAATTTCAGCAGAATTTCAGTTAGTAAGCGTGCAGGAGAACAACATACGATGGGCGAATCCAAACGACGAAAAGCTATTCTCGGTGACGATTACGGCAAACAGGAAAAAACCATTCTCCCCGGGATTCCGATTACCAAGACCCAGTCGCGGCAGTTTATGACTTGGACAAGCCGCGGAGCTTGGATTGGCATTGGAGCCCTAGCATCCACCTGGGTTGTAATTCGCTTTATCGGCCCTGCTTTCGGGTGGTGGACAACTAATTAGTAAGGGGTTAGTAAAGAATAGAGGCATTAGTGGAAGGGAGTTCTTCAGGACAAAGCTTAGGTGCCCCCAGCGAAGGCGCCAAAGGTAGCGTTTTACTCAGCAATTTTAAGTAAATCCGCATAACATAATAGAACCGTAAGGATGCAACAACCTCTGTAAAGCATTCCTGAAATGGGCTGTTTTTCTCGGCATGATTAATACATTCACCCGTGGAAGAGCTATCCAACCAATTTTGATAGCAGGAAAAAAAGAGAGCCTTAGAAAGGGCAACAACTACAGAGTCCTAAGCGGTTTATCCTGAACTGCCGAGCCACCCATTAATCTTTTGCGATCTCGCCTGATGCCCATCCTTAACGATCCATATTCATCGCTGCATATTGAACTGTTTAGAAAGGCATATTATTAAAAAACGTAAAAAGCGTCGCGGGTGTCTAGAATAGAAAAAGAAGATCGGGAGTAAGCCGTGTTTTTAAGACTTGCTGAGCAGCATCGCCAGTTTGTTCGAGATCTGGTTATGAATCTGCAAGCGCTAGCAACTGTCCTGGAGAATCTTGGATATGTGGCCTCTTGCTATACCTGCGGTGGTCAAATGAATAGCGCGTCGTTTATGGTGAGTTTAGGGGATGATCACCTCATCCGTTTCCTTGTTTCAGACTACGGCATTACCTGGACAGAAATGCGGGATGACCGCGAGCTTATGAAGCTAGAGGGGGCAGAGGCGATCGCCCAGTTACAAGAGCTAGCAAAACTGTTGAAGGTGTCCCCTAGCGAACATTCGCCCAAAGTTACGTCAGCGGCTTTGTCCTCCAGTCGAGTTGCCATGTCATCTGTTCTAGGTGACTTTTCCTAAGGGCATTGGTGGGATGTTCTAAGGCAGTTCAAGATCGGTGCTGAGAATGCAGCGCCGTAAGGCCAGTCTGAAAATCAGTTCAGTGAACTAGGGCCACGTTGAAAAACAGTGCTAGCGTAGATATCTAATGCCCAGTTTTAGTGTTAGATATAGCTGTTCTTCAAGCATGTCTGAATCTGGCCACCCCACGACTTACTAGTACAACGTGGTTTATGGATGTTCGCTCTTCCGACTCGTACCCAGGTCTTGATCCTGCCTCCAGCGCTGATAGTGAGCGTCAGGAACGCTCCTACGAAGTATTCTTAGGGCTTTACCAACAACATCGGGATTTTTTTGACGAGTTAGCTGAGCTAGACCGCCCATGGCAAACATCGTTGTTGAACGGTAGTTTGCGCTACGTTCAAGGCATTGTGCGCGGTCAACAGGCTTATTTAATTACTAACCTGTCCAACGGGAAAACCCAATCCCTGCTCCAGCATCAAATGATTTGGACCATTGGACGGGATATTCAAGCAGCATTGCCAGTACAAGACCAACGTTTATCTCGTCGCCATGCTGCGATTCAGTACGTGGGACGACGAGGCTTTTACTTGGTGGACCTTAATAGCACCAATGGTTCATTTATTAATGGGCGAGCAATTCATGGGAGGAATCGTTTGCGTGATGGCGATCGCGTCCGTCTAGGAGGGTTTTCCTTCGACTTCTTCGTGTGTCATAGCTCCCAAATTGCAAACTCTGTGGCACCAGAATTGCTGGATAAACTTAACGCAATGCCATTACCTGACGATACGGAATCCAATTTTAGTGCGGCGCGAGATGCCTTAGGAATACGCCAGCGTCAGGAGCAAGGCTATGGATCTGAAAAAACCAGAGTTATTGACCAAGGTCCAGATAACGGCATAGAGCCGCCAGAGCTTTCGGAGCCGTCACCTCCCCCATCCATCAGCCACTAGGCTTAAATATCACCCGTTGTTAAGCAATTTACAAAGTCTTAAGTCCTGAACTCAAGCCTTGAGGGGTTCTTATCAATCAACTTCCAGAAGCCGGCCTGAAACAGCGGGAAATACACACCCTTTGAAACAATAAAAGCTTAGGACTATGGTCACTGGATCAATTAACGAGCCAGCTAAAGATCGCTGAGCTTTCATTTTGCGAAGCATTGGAAAGGAACCACCGAACTTTGAAGAGTTTATCGGCGATCGCCAAAGCTTCCTTCATCAGAATAGAGTCGCTATATTGAACTTTAAATTTAGTCCATGACAGCCTATGGGCTTCAAAAATTGGTTGCCACCTTGTTGCGGCGCGATCTAAAAGCTCTCCTACTCTGAATCGCTGGAATTCTCGGGCGAGGACTGAAATAGGGCGTCTAAATGGTCGCGAGCATCATCAACAGTCATAGACTTCATCACTAGCAGCGGCTCGCGAATAGGACGACCGTTTTCATCCAACATTTCTGGATGCAAGGTCATTGACCGTTGGGAGGCAGCGCTAGACATGTTTCCCAAAGCACTTCCTTGCCCGCCCCCAACGGCGCCTTGCCGTGATGGCATTGCAGCATTATGGCGCTGGCTTTCCGTACCCAGGACCATCATGTTACGGATTAGGTTGCCAATGGCAATAGCTGCTAAGCCGGAAAAAGCAAGTAAGTAAAGTAGGTGTAGCACGGTTTTAGAGGTCTCCAGGGTGAGGACGATGAGCAAGAAGTTAGATTAACGGTGTGATTGAGGTCTGCAGGTTCGGATTGTCTCGTGAAATTTGGCGAAGGTCTGGAAATTACTTTTAGCGCGTCTTCGATGGAATGAAACTGCTCTGAAGTTTCCAGAGTTTAGAAGAGCGATCGCCCCAAAGACATCATCAATTCCTTGGAGTCATTAAGACTCTGCTTGAGCCTGCCGGTGGCGAATAGCCACATTCCAACATTCGGCTACGAGCTGGTGCCAGGGAATAATCGTCGACATATTGACCCCTACCTGCGCCCCCATTGCCTTAAACAGCGACTGGGCACTGCTAACCTCCTGCTGAGCCACCTTGACGCGCCCTAACAGGGTCGTCTGCTCTTCGGCACTTAAACAGTCCAACTGTTGCGACTCCAGCAGCGATCGCGATCGAGTAAACCAGTACTGAAAATCCTCTAGCAACGGCCCGAGGATCGCTTCCAGCAAATTAGAATCCTTCGGCAATTCAGGCAATGAATCGGGCGAAACCATATATAACGGACCCCCAAAATGCAGTCTACTTACAATATTAAGCCCAATTCATCTTTTGTAACCTTATTTTCCTTAACTTAATCGTAAACCGACTCAAAATTTCTCCTTAACCTGCGGAATGTGGCGATCAGGAAAAAGCCCATCCCCCCAGTGCCTATCTCAAGCAGCCGTCATTGCGCTCAACGCGTAGTGCACCCAGCAACGTTGACACAAAAACACAGCGGCGCTCTCCATTCTCGCTATCAGAGTCGCGAACTTGTAGGGTTAGGCGGCCCAGGCGGCCATTGGACCAGCCGTTGGGCTTGAACTGCATTCGATAAGCATCGTTGCGGCGAAAGAGGGTCGAATTAGCTCCATCAATTTCCACTTTGGCGTCTATTTCTGCCCCCAGAGGCTGCCATCTGGCATTGCCGCAACCTGTGACGCCGCCGAAGGTTTTGGCGTAATATTCGATTCTCCCCTGGCGAGCGCGAAAGCACACCTCCCATACCCTGCGCTTTTGACGCCCCTCCGCCTGCCCATCTCGCAGGGCGCGAAACACCTCATCCTGCATCATGCCCAAGCGCTGACTATTGGCAAAATTTATCCAGCTGGGTCCCGCCAATGCCGCCAAAATCCCCACCATCAGCATTACCACCAGCAACTCCAATAGGGTAAATCCACGGATACCCTCTGAATTTTCTCGGCGGCGTGCCCCATTTACTCCATGGGAAGAACTGATTCCAATAAAGTGGATCAAATTCAGGCACAACGGCAAAGCAACACCGGAAAAATAGGCAGAGCTTGAGCTGTTCTTTGAGTCGTTTTTTAAACTTTTTGGCGAAGCGTCTTGGACATTAATTGAGTGCAGCATCATAGGTTGAATCGCAGTTAAATTACGCAGTGATGCTAGGGGCTGTGATCAATTAAGTCTCTAAAGTAAGAGCTGTAAGGGTTTCAGTCCCTAGATTTTTATTTCGAAAAGGCTTGTACTTCCCACCGCGTCAGGCTTTTAGAGCTTAATGAATGACATGCTCTAGGTAACAAAGGACAAAACCAATTCACATTGGCAATCTTATTAATGCAGCTTAAATGAAACTTAAGTGAAAGATGTTAAGGACAGGTAATCGTAGCGATATTTAGAGACGCGATATTTAAAGAAAACACAACCTATCGTTGCGTCGCTGATTTGGCGAATTCCTTGATAGGAATCGGCTTGGGTAATAGAGTTAGGTCAAGTCATTGGTCATTTCCCCGTGTGGGGATCGCCCAATGTTCCCAACGTTTAGTGGTGTTAAAGCCGTCCCAGCAACTGCGATATTGGTGCATTTCCTCCATGGATAATTTGAAGCATATTGTTGACAACCAAGTATTAGTGGTTGCCTTCCTCGCCTGTATCGTTGCTCAAATGTCGAAGGTTGTTGTGGAGCTGGTGCGATCGCGCACGTTAAACCTACGAGTTTTGGTGGAATCGGGGGGCATGCCCAGTTCCCACTCAGCGCTAGTAACGGCTTTGGCTACGGGCACCGGTCAAGTGGTGGGCTGGGAAAGTATCGAATTTGCCATGGCTACGATTTTTGCCGTCATCGTCATGTACGACGCCACTGGAGTGCGGCAGGCGGCAGGAAAGCAGGCTCAGGTGCTAAACCAAATTGTGGCAGAATTTTTTGATGGGCATGCTTTTGGGGAAGAGAAGCTCAAGGAGCTGTTAGGGCACACCCCTGTTCAGGTGGTAGTGGGCGGTATTCTCGGCGTGATTATTGCCTTCGTTGCTCACCCTGCCGCATAGAATTTACTTTTTCTAGTGTTGGCGTCTTTTGCCGTGTACTATTGTTGTCTCGGTAACCGAGGTTAATTTATTTGCCTGTTTTGTCTGCGTATTGGCATGGGCGCTTTGGCTGTGTACTGGCGTCTTTGGAGTTATGAATACTTGCAGATCGCACTGGCGGGGGATTGCGGCTGGGAAGAGGCTTAGGAACTTATCAACCGCCACAGGCTAACCGCTACAGTTATCGTGCCAGTTGTTTTCTAGCTGACTCAATACGGTCGGGAAAGATATGATCGAGCGCTATACGCTGCCCGAAATGGGCAATCTTTGGACTGATTCTTACAAGCTACAAACGTGGCTCAAGGTAGAGGTGGCAGTTTGCGAGGCCCAGGCAGAGCTCGGCTACATACCCAAAGAGGCGGTGGCAGAAATCAAAGAAAAAGCCACCTTTGACCTACAGCGAGTGTTGGAAATTGAGGAGGAGGTGCGACACGATATGATCGCCTTCCTGACTAACGTTAACGAGTATGTGGGTGAAGCAGGACGATATATTCACCTGGGCTTAACCAGCTCTGACGTATTGGATACGGCTTTGGCGCTCCAGCTAACGTCCAGTGTGGATGTGCTGTTGGGGCGGGTGGAAGCGCTGGTTCAGGCGTTGCGCTACCAGGCTCAGGAGCATCGCGATACGGTGATGATTGGGCGATCGCACGGTATTCACGCGGAGCCCATCACCTTTGGGTTTAAGGTGGCGGGCTGGTTAGCGGAAATGTTGCGAAATCGCGATCGCCTGGTACGGCTGCGCACCCAAGTGGCCGTGGGCAAGATTTCCGGCGCGGTAGGCACCTACGCCAATATTGATCCTCGCGTGGAAGCATTAACTTGCAAATTGCTGGGGCTAGAGCCGGATACGGCGTCCACCCAGGTAGTCTCTCGGGATATTCACGCCGAATATTTGCAGGTATTTGCCCTGGTCGCGGCGTCCATTGAGCGGTTTTCTGTGGAAATTCGCAACTTGCAGCGCACTGATGTGTTGGAAGTGGAGGAATTTTTCTCTAAGGGTCAAAAGGGATCCTCGGCTATGCCCCACAAGCGAAATCCAGTGCGATCCGAGCGCTTGAGCGGTTTAGCACGGGTGATTCGAGGCAATGCGATCGCGGCCCTAGAAAATATGGCCCTGTGGCACGAGCGGGATATTTCCCACAGCTCCGTGGAGCGAATGATTCTCCCCGATTCCAGCACCCTGCTGCACTTTATGGTGGTGGAAATGACAAACCTAGCGAAAAACTTGCTGGTGTATCCCGACAATATGGCGCGCAATATGAATCGCTACGGCGGCGTTGTATTCAGCCAGCGCGTCATGCTGATGCTGGTGAAGAAAGGTATGACCCGGGAAGACGCTTACGCTGTTGTACAACGCTGTGCCCACGAAGCTTGGAATACTGAAGGCGGCAACTTCCGCAGCCTGCTAGCGAAGGACGCCACCATTGCTCAAAACCTAAACGGAGATGAGTTAGAGGACTGCTTTGACCCGAGCTACCACTTGCGCCATTTGGATCAGGTGTACCAGCGGCTGGGGATTTAAGAGGCTGAAAATAAAGGCAAATAATTGGGATGGCTCAGCCAACCGCAATGACGAAGGATGCTATACATTTAGTTGCTAAAGTCTTGCATCAAAAGGCTGACAAACCCTAGTTTATTTTTGATCGCAAGCGCGGGTACCCTTATTGCGAAAGGTCTTTAAAAGCCTTGTCTTTGACAGTCTTTTTGAACCATAGACCCTAGCGACTTAGTTAGAAACAGGAGTAATACATTGGACGAGGGGGCAAAGGAAGTCAGTTAAGGGCGGCAACGAGGAGTAACCCTTTGGCTAACGGGGTTAAGCGGCGCGGGAAAAACCACGATCGCGAAACAGCTGACGGAAACATTGCGGTCCCATTCCCCCTACGTAGAAATTTTGGACGGGGATATTATTCGCCAAAATTTAACAAAGGGGCTGGGGTTTAGTAAGGAAGACCGAGACGAAAACATTCGCCGTATTGGCTTTGTGGCGCAGATACTCACCCGCAATGGCGTATTTGTGGTGGTGTCAGCGATTTCTCCCTATGCGGCGGTGCGTCAAAGCGTGCGCGAATCAATTGGCAATTTCGTTGAGATATTTGTTAATGCACCTTTAGCCGTATGTGAATCGCGAGATGTAAAAGGACTGTACAAGAAAGCACGAGCTGGGGAAATCAAAGGGTTTACCGGCATTGATGATCCTTACGAAGCACCAACCGATCCCGACGTGGAATGTCGCACTGACCAAGAATCTCCTGACGAAAGCGTCGAGAAAATATTGGCAGTGCTGCACACGCGCCGCTACCTGTAGCTGTGGGCAAAATCTGGGTAATACCAAATCCGCTTTAACTACCCCAAGATGATGGTTTTAGCTAAACCCTTATTCCGAAAGGCTTAGCACTCATTGGGCTGCCTTTACGAAGTTGGAGTTAATATTCCGGATTTGGTATAAGTTTTCATAAACAAGAAGGGGACTGTCGGGTGAATCGCATCAATATCAATGTCAGAAGCCTGACGCAATAGGAAAACGTTGCAGAATAGCCTCCTGTTGTCGCAAAATTTCGAGTGAGACGTCACAGCGTCCACCAATCAGCCTGAGTCATGCACTAGTCAGACTAAATATCCTACTTCAGCGGCTATTAACTAGAGTCAGTTCAGTAAAAACCAAGACACCGCTAAAGACACCGCTAAAGTTTAGAACCGCACTGCTGGCTTCGCGAATGGTAGGTCTAGCGATCGCAGCTTGGCTCGTTAATGAATGGGGTGACTCTATAGTTTTGGACAACGCCGATTTCCAAAAAGTAAGGCAAATTCGCAGGTTAGGGGAAAAAGCGAGTTGTGATCTGCTGTGTTTGCAGCCCTATCCACCGGGTTTTACCCCCATTAAGCGGTGCTGGAGCTAGTCCAAAGCACGAATGCAGCAAGGGCGTAGGACTTTAAACTTTTCCATAATGCCTTCAGCACATCCTCGCCAACACCAACTACCTTTACAGCGAGCGACTATATCTTATCTCCAGGCTAGAATTAGCGAGTCTAAAATCAATCTACATTCTCTGATTAGTCTGCACATTGAAAGTTCAGTATTATTTGATCTCTAATACAACTTGAGACAGTTTAAATACCATTCAGACAAGTTTCACTTAAAGCTTCTCTGAGAAATCCCTTTAAAGGCACAGCAATGTTTAAGAATCTACCCAGTGGCGAGCGCTATTTATACAGGCTGTTTTCTTTAATTGAGAACGGGTCACTTACAGTTATCAACCCAGAAGGTAAAGTCTTTCAATTTGGTGATACCAATTCAGCCACCTCTATCAAATTAAATATTCGCAATCCTAAAACCTATGATCGTGTTTTAAGCTTCGGATCTCTCGGATTTGGCGAAGCTTATATGGAAGGATGGTGGGATGAAGAAAATGATGATGTTGTGGGACTATTAGAGCTCTTTCATCGAGAGAAAGTTTATGAAAAGGCACGAGAAAAACCTAGTTTAGCGTTAATTATTAAAGTCTTATCTCAGCGCTTGTCTACAGTTCCTACGAACTTAAACAATAGTCGAAAGAATGTTCAGCATCATTATGATTTGGGCAACGATTTCTATCAGCATTTTCTTGATTCTACTTGGACTTATTCCTGTGGCTACCAGCAGCATCCGTCAGATTCGCTGGAAAAAATGCAGTTGCAAAAGTATGAGCTAATCTGCCAGAAACTGGGGCTTAAAGCGGGTGAGTCTTTAGTGGATGTGGGCTGCGGCTGGGGTGGAATGTTGATTTATGCCGCAGAGCATTACGGAATAACGGGAACGGGCATTACCCTCAGCGTTGAACAGGCAAAGCTGGCGCGGAAACGCATTGAGGAAAAAGGACTTAGCGATCGCATCACCATCGCAATCACTGACTATCGCGAACTAACAGGAAAGTTCGATAAGTTTGTCAGCGTTGGCATGTTTGAGCACGTTGGAAAAGGCAGCTTTACTACGTTTATGGAAAAGACGCGCGACTTTTTAAAACCGGACGGAATTGGGTTGCTCCATACCATTGCTACAGAAAGTGATGAACGTAATGGTCCTTGGGTGGAAAAATACATTTTTCCTGGTGGATATTTACCCAAGTTTTATGAGTTAACAACGGAGTTATCCCAAGCGAAGCTAATGGTTGCCCACTGTGAAAATTTAAAGCCTCACTATGCTGAAACCTTGCATCGTTGGACAGAGAACTTCTTGAAAAACAAGGATAAAATTTCGGCGCTTTCAGATACCTATGACGAGCGCTTTATGCGAATGTGGTATCTCTACTTGCAGTCCTGTGAGGCATCATTCAACACCGGTTCACTGCAGGTTTATCAGCTTTTATTTATTAACGGGCGCGAGTGGAATTTAGGGCGACCCACATCATTTGGAACACCGTTAAAGGCACGGCAATCCACTAATTCGTCAACGGGAAAACTGCCGGAGCCGGTTAATTCTTAAGGGGGAATCGGCTAGAGCCCAACTCCAATAAGAAATAGATAGCAAACAACATCCAGCGCAGTTTCTAGCCAGCTTCACCCGCATGATAGGAACTGCGCACCAGCGGTCCTGAACGCACATGGCTAAATCCCATCTCCTGGGCGATCGCTCCCAGCCGGTCAAATTCCTCTGGCGTCCAATAGCGTTGTACGGGCAAGTGCGCCAATGACGGCTGCATGTACTGTCCCAGGGTGAGGCGATCGCAGCCCGATTCTCGTAAATCCTTCAGCGCTTCGATAATTTCCGTCTCCGTTTCCCCATGTCCCAGCATCAGACCGGACTTGGTGGGGATGGACGGATCCAGGGATTTAACCGTTGATAGCACCTGGAGCGATCGCCCGTAACTGGCTCCCCGCCGCACCGGTTTTTGTAACCGCTGCACCGTTTCCACATTGTGATTAAAACAAGCTGGGTGGGCCGCGACCACTTGAGCGATGCGATCACGCTGCCCCGATTCCCCCCCGCGCCCCCAATAGTCTGGCGTCAGGACTTCCACCGCAGTATCGGGCAATTTTTGGCGAATTGCGGCGATCGTTGCCCCAAACTGTCCTGCCCCCCCGTCCGCCAGATCATCCCGGGCCACCGCCGTCAGCACCACATATCGCAGCCCCAACAGCGCCACCGACTCTGCCACCTTCTCCGGCTCCAGAGGATCCAGCGGCAGCGCCCTACCCTTTTCCACCTGGCAAAACGCACAGGCTCGTGTACAAACCGGTCCCATCAGCAAAAATGTAGCCGTTCGATTGCCATAGCACTCCGCTCGATTGGGGCAGCGACCCTCCTCGCAAATGGTGTGGATCTGTCGCGCCTTCACAATTTGCTGCACCGTTGACACTTGACTAGCTCGTCCAATGGGACGCTTTAGCCAGGTGGGCAGCGGCAAGATTGACGATGAATTTGGCACGGGCCGTGGCGGAGAAGGCAAAGTCACTGGGCTGGGGGGAGGCAGATTTTTTGAAGCGATCGCCACAGCCCTTTTGATCCGAACCTCAGATCCCACAACATCGTTCTTATCGTTGTGTTCTTGCCCATGGGAAGCACCGATTATCCTATCCACAGCCACCTCGCAAACATCCAATAAACGCCTGGGAACGGGTCAACACGGCTCCCCTGCCCTTGATCCTAACCAATCCTCCAATCCCAATCCCATTCGCCCACGCCCAACGTCCCCCTATCTTCTATCTTTTGTACAGCGTAAATCAGCTCAAACTCCCATACCGCGCGAATGATTGGGGCCGAATGATTAGGTTAGAATGTGACAGAAATAGCTAGGTTATAGAGCAGCGCTTGATTTCAACGATTACACCTAATTTCGCAACCGCGCCAGCAGGCAGACACAAAGAGTTAAAGTGTGCTAGGACAATTCGAAATAGGGGCTTAGGAAATCCTGCCCTCATCAGATACCTCAATCGCTCAGGAGTTAGTCGTGGCAACGCATAAGATTCTGGTTATTGATGACAGCCGAGTCATTCGGATGCGAGTCCGAGAAATGTTGCCTGCGGGAAATTTTGAAGTTCTCGAGGCAAAGGACGGTCTCGAAGGACTTAATTTCATTCAAAATGAAAGTCCCAACCTAATCATGTTGGACTTCCTTCTGCCCAAAATGAGCGGATGGGAAGTATTTCAAAAAATTCAAGAGTCGCCCCAGTTGCAAACCATTCCCCTATTGCTGATGTCAGGGCGAAAAGAAGAGGTCACGGAAAAAATTCCCGAGCCTTTTGGACACTTTGCCTTTATTGAAAAGCCCTTCGAGAAGAAAGAGCTCGTAGAGTCAATCAAAGAAGCTATGCGCAAGGCTCCTCGCCGCCCTGTGACGGCTTCTGGACCGGTGGCAAACCCAGCAGGTGGTGGCGGTGCCGGCTCTGAAGAAGTTGCAGCATTGACGCAAAAGGTAGAAAGTTTGCAGAAAGAAGTGGACGGTCTTAAGAAACAAATGGGGAATTTGGTGGGCTTTATTAAAAAGCGTCTTTCTTAAAGCTAGTCGTCGGTGACACCTTAGAAACTCAGGGCAGTGAATAATACGGCTCTGAGTTCGCTCTAATAAGTGTTTTCTGGACTGGCACACCACAAGCGGCATTGCAGTCTATCCCTCGTAGGGTAAACGCGTGCTCCATGATCTCCCTTATCGTCGGTTCAACGGAAAACAGGGCACGCTGGGATGCTTTGCTAAAGCTAGAACCATGCCCCATTGGCTTAGTCAATGTTTTTCCAGCAATTACACTCAGAGCATCGCGATCACACGAGGTTGACGAGCATAGCCAGAGTCCTCAACAGCGATCGCAGCTGCCTCGATAATCAATAAATTGGCGAGAAAGGATCACTGAGCAACGTCGAAGCGCGGGTTTTGCCCAATACCAGCTTTGCCAGATGTTCTACTCCAATTGCTCAAGGTTAGATTGGCTTGGCCCAGTTGACGAATGGGTTTGCCCTACTATTTTTTGTATCTAACTTGGATTCGGGCGAAACCCAGGATATACTCGTAAGCCTGTGAGTACTTTAGGCCGCGGCTGGCAATCCAAAGATCCTCTGCTTTTGGGTAAGTGCTTGGCAAACATTATTGACCGTATCTAAACAAGAAGTTGTCGTGTTTAGGTATCGTCACGTCCTTTTTTGATTTTCGTAATTTACTGGCTTAATTTTTAGAGTTATGGCTCGATACAGAGGTCCACGTCTTAGAGTTGTTCGTCGCTTAGGAGAGCTGCCCGGTCTTAGCCGCAAAACTCCCAAGCGAGCTTATCCCCCTGGTCAGCACGGGCAAGGTCGCCGCAAGCGCTCTGAGTACGCTATTCGCTTAGAGGAAAAGCAAAAGCTACGGTTTAACTATGGCGTGAGCGAGCGCCAAATGTTGCGCTATGTGCGTAAAGCTCGTCGTGCGTCTGGCTCTACGGGAACCGTGCTGCTTCAGTTTTTGGAAATGCGGTTAGACAATACGATTTTCCGTATGGGCTTGGCTCCTACCATTCCTGCGGCTCGCCAGTTGGTTAGTCACGGGCATATTTTGATTAATGATCGCCGCGTTAACGTTGCTAGCTACCAGTGTCGCGAGGGAGAGGTTATTACCGTTCGCAAGCGCGATGCCTCTCGCAAATTGGTGGAAGCGAACTTGCAGTTCCCCGGCTTGGCCAATATGCCTAGCCACTTGGAATTTGATAAGGAAAAGATGATCGGCAAAGTTAACGGCATTATTGACCGAGAGTGGGTTGCCTTACAAATTAACGAGCTGCTGGTGATTGAGTATTACTCCCGCCAAGGCTAGAGAAACGGATGGCGATCGCAATGTCGGAAGG
>ERZ1740065.991-NODE-991-length-16462-cov-11.140855_pt1 | contig 16462 bp, 24 predicted proteins | sample MGYA00581738_ERZ1740065 | MGnify/ENA primary metagenome ERZ1740065 (study PRJEB43018, sample SAMN04849749) | marine metagenome | isolation source: floating plastic debris | place: Pacific Ocean | collected 2008-09-01 | study: EMG produced TPA metagenomics...
TCCTTCGTTTTCTGCTTTCGTGTCTTGAGCTCACTCCCCTGCTCTCCCCCTCTCCTCCTCCCCTCTCTGTCAGTACTCCGACAGAGAGAGAGAGAGAGAGTGAGAGAGAGAAAAGAGCCAGACTGTGGGAAGTACTCACCGCTCTCAGATATTACGGCAGTGTGTTTAGGATTCTTCATGGTGGGATTGACGAGCGTAGGCCTGAGGGTAGGCGTCCGCTTACTAGCCACATTCTTGATGCAGTCAAAACGGAAGGCATGCAGCGTGGTGACAGAACTGCCACTGTCCTCGTTGTACATATGACCAGTCTTCATCGGCTTATTGGACTTCTGGAACACAATTGCACAGCATTCAGATCAGATGTAGCTTGGCCATGAGCATTCATGCACATTGCTTATGGGAGCAGACAACTCCTAACTACTCAAACTGATAGCCCACAACTAAGGCTAACATGGAGGTGGCTAATTGACAGCGCAGAGGGGCTGGGATAATATATACCTTGTAGAGAGACTTGGGCGGCTTCTTCTGCTGTTTGCGAGGGTTAGCCTCCACAAACAGCTTTCCCTCCTCCCTCGGGATGATGATGTTCTCATACCGAAGCTTACACTGCTTAGGAGATCTATAGATACGGCTTGTGGTGCTCACAATGTCCGACACGAGATCCCAGTTTGGTATGTGGGCAGGTGACATGACAGCCAAGTTGAGGGGCAGTTGCAGCAATGTCTGCACTGCCTGCAGCAGAGACCAGTCTTCGTGTATGAGCCACTCGGGCTGATCCTGATGACCAGAGTCCGGCTGCGGTGTTTTCTGGAAACTCGCTCCTGGACCCAACTTCATCAAGGCACCGGCAACTGCTGGATGGCGCAGCATGCCTTTCTCTCGTCGTATTTTCAACATGGCTGTTGATGGCCGATCAAAGAGAGACCTAAAGAAAAGAGTTGACAAGCGTTTGAGAGACGAGATGCTCTATTCCAAATTTCCTGCAGTGCTTCCAACGTCGATGCTAGCAAGGCCAGCAGTCTGTGCTGTAGAACTTTAGCATTTCTGTCAAACTCGTACATAAATCCATGATAATGATCCCACAAATGGGAAGACAACTCCTATATAAGGTATTATGGGTAGTGTTCTATAGCACAATCCATGAGAGCAGCAATTTTCCATCGCTATCAAATCCGGTTCTCCAGTTCTATAGAGTTTCAGAGAGGTTTTGGTCAAAACGCTTTGATAAGCCTGCCATCATGGGAAATCAGTCTAACCTGGGAGGTCTAGATGTAGAGGACAACTGAGGAACCACATCTTCAGACATTCGCGACTTCTTCCTTGGAATCACGCCATGAGACGACGCCTCACGAGGACGCTTCTTCTCCTTCTTGACATACACAGGCGGTAGCTGTGACTCGGTCATCACCGCAGTGTCATACATGAATGACATACACTGATCCACGTACACATCATTCTCTAGTCGGGGCGGTGTGGGAGGACACCACATCTAAAACCAGCCAGCACACTAGAACGCAGTCTAACAGGGCCCATATAAAGAACTGCTGACCATTAATAACCCACCGGCATGTTCTCTCCAGTGACAGAGTCTTTGAAAGCCTACAGAGTCAAGCAAGCCAAGTTAGCACAGGTTCATGGGCAGGGACTGCTGCGTGGTTCACTGGCTATGGTACCGACTCGCCAACTACAGACCATGCTACCAGGGATGAACCACACAACAGGGAAAATCATAGAGGCACGCTGACCCTTGGGTGTTGTGACTGGACCCCAGTGGGTCAGAAGTGCACAGCTACAATTTCGCAGTTTGATGGCCATCAGCTGGTAGCATGGAATGATTTCCGTCAAACACGAGTCCAGTCAAAACATCCAAGAGACAAGACATGGGTCAAGTGTTATGGCGTTTATTACTCATATAGACCAACATGGCCACTAGTTTTCACGGGCTCCATAAAAATTATTAAAAAAATAAATAATTCACACGTGCGCTATGTACAAACTTACACAGTTCTATACAATACTTACACATCAACGTCACTATTATCTGATGACACACGACCTTTCTTCTTAAAACCATTGACCCGTTTGGCAGGTGCAGCCGTGTTACCAATAAGATAAGTTTTACTGCCAGGTTTACGACGCAGAGTTAGCGGCGAGCTACCATTAGAGGTGGCAGTTTTCAGAGTTATTACCCTGCCATCATCCTTACTAACATTACTACTAGTGACAGGCTGCTTAAGCTTATTAGGATTCTTTGGAGGCCTTCCCCTGCGTTTTGGCTTGTGCTCAAGCTCGGGCTCAGGTATGCGCTGAAGTTGTTTGGGCCGGGGAGGCCGTTTGGATTTGCGGCATGGCGGTGGAATGGGCCGCTTGCGCTGATACTTCTTAGGTTTCCTTGGTACCTGATTCATGCTATCTTCCTTCGAATAGGTATACAGCATATCGTCCTCCTCCAGCTCAGCTCTTCGCTCCTCTTCCTCTCTCTGCTGCTTCAGACGGTTCAGTTCCCAGTCTCTCTTAGCTTGCTCTATGTCCATCTACATAAAAGAAGTTAAGATAATAAATTTCAGCTACCGATTATGTTCAGCCACTAGCGGCAGTAGGGATGACCTACCTCAGCCTGCCTGACTGCTTCCTCAGAGAACTGGTCATCTGTCAACTCCAGGAAGCTCATAGCGTATCTCTCGACGGGAGTCAACTCTTTCTCAATCAGCGCAATCTCCATTTCAACCTAAAATTACATCAAAGGAAAATCATCTAACCTGTCCAACGATCAACTAATAACAATCCAACATGCGATTAGGACAGTGTCAGTTAAAAGGATCCAGGCACAATTATCCGCATTGTTGTAGGAGAGGGCAAGGCACTCATCATATCACTGTCATAACTGCTGAAGAATGACTCAGTCTGTACGGTACAAACCTTTGAAGTGCTTTCCTTCTGTTGCTTGCTGAGCTCAGCCTCCCTTTCATCCCATGGAATGTTCTCGTCAAACTCAGCCAGTTCCGCACCAGCCTCTTCACTTGCAATAGCAGCTGCCTTGACATCTTCGTCATCCTCAGCTTGCCCCAATGCCTGCAATCCAAGTGACCAATGATAGCAAATAAGCCTGACACAGACTCCTGTTTATTCACAACCAGAAACAGAAGGGCAGATGAAAGTAAGGATCTATTACCTGTTCGAACTGTTTCTCATTGAGATTGGGAGCAACTGATGTGACATTCATTGGGGCCAGACTCTGTGGAACAGGTGCCCCAGGGGTGCTTCCCTTCGATTCTACGAGGCTGGTCAGACCACTGGGCTCGGCAAAGAGATCTGTGATGGTACCCTGCAGAGGAGACAAAGATGGTTCAACTAGTGATCAAGCTGAACAGCTTCATCTAACACTAAGATGGTGACTCACCTGTTGTAGTGTAGCAGTGGTGAAACTGCCACCTTCTATGGCCACATCCCCCAGCAATCGTTTCTGATTGGCTTTCTTCAGGATATTCTCCTCAACTGTCCGCTCACTTACCAACCTGTAAACAGCAGTGTGGAGACACATAACAACAGAAGTCTGCAACATCGCCAGTGTGAAAATTAAGCTAGCCGTCACAGATGTGCATCAGTTTGTCTAGCAACATTTTTACGCCCAACAATAGGATGTATTGGTGGGTTCTAGCATGTGCAGGTCACTCTACAATGAAAGAGGTGTATATCATACCGGTAGATGTGAACATCGCGAGTCTGACCAATCCTGTGACACCGATCTTGGGCTTGTGCATCCATAGTCGGGTTCCAGTCAGAGTCATAGAAGACGACAGTATCTGCACCGGTCAGATTGACACCAATGCCACCGCTACGAGTCGACAGTATGAAGACAAATATCTTTGGATCAGCATTGAATCGGTCCATCAGGGCCTGCCGCATCTCCACCTTGGTTGTGCCGTCCAGACGCAGGTAACTGGAGAATATCAGGCTAGTTAGACAAATATCACTATAAGTGCAGACTGTATACATGCATTTATTTACCGGTATCCATGGTAATTGAGGAAAGCTTCAAGGACGTCCAGCATTCGCGTCATTTGAGTGAAGATCAAGACTCGATGCTGACCCTGCTTCAACTCCCTCAACAGTATGTCAAGAGTCTGCAGCTTGCCTGCATAGAGGACAACCAAGAGATCGTATACAGGAATTACGAGCACACAGCTGCGTATTTGCGGTGACATCGAAAAATCAGCTATGTTGTTAGTGCTCCACAAGTGTTCATTCAGTAGAACGAAAGTCAATACCATCATGTCAAACGCGATGTTATTTACTGCCACAATCTTGGGTGAGTCAACTTACCGCAGTCGTATTGAATGAGCCGCTTCTCAGGAAACTGGACGAGCATCCGTGTCTGGACAGGGTGCAACATTGTCGACACCTCAGACAGCTGGCGACGGGATGCGTAAGACACCAACTCATCATAGTTGACAAGACTTGAGCGACATGAGGCAGACAGGCTTGTACGGAGCGTCTTTACTGGGGGAGTTGCAAACACAAACCTGCGATGGATTAAAAGATTAGAATGCGATATAACAATAGTACACCATACACTATTTCAACGTCGCTTACCTTTCAATGACACCCTTGAGCTGTTGGAGACGCTGTGCCCCATTGAGTATGAGAGACTGCAGGTGGTTGGTCGAGTTCCAGTACCAGTACGGGTGTTTTAACATCTCTGGCTGACTTGCAGTACGACAGTAGACAGCACTATTCGCCAAGAAGTTCTGGGAGGTGGCATGCAGGCCATGAGACCAGACATCAACAGCACTATGGAGGTCTGAGCCATATACGGGCCGACGGCTGCAGTGCTGTTTATTCATCAGCATCAACCTCTTCAATGTGGCCAGTCTCCATTGCGCTTTCCTCTCAGATACCAAGTCCTAAACAACAGCAAACAAACCTGGTCAATACATGATATGACGATTACTCGGTATGGAAACAGGGTATTAGGTAGTAGTTCATATAAACCTTTCATCACAGCCACTAAGTCTGGGGCGGTAAAATGTAATCATTACTACAAACACCTGCTGGAAACCTGCACGCAACTGCCACTTACCAGTTTCAGTTCTGTCTCAAACTTGTTCCTTGCCTCGGTCTCCAGTGCTCGTTTACGACTTGCGGGACCAAGCAGCTGGGAGGATTTGCCTGGTTTCCCGATCGATGGGATCGCTGCTCTGACAGCAGACACTGGTTTGACAGCGGACAAAGATCCGTTAGGTACAGATATTGCCCGGGCCAGTTGCCCACTGCCGCTGGTGGACGTTGAGCTTGTAGAGCTGGCAGTACGAGACAAGCCACTGGGTAGTGAGGCCGAGAGCGTTATGACATTGGATGATGACGGTGATGATTGTGTCAATGATGCAGCAGCAGTCAGCGGAGCTACTCTCAGCACAGGTTTCCCGGTGGCTGGGTCAATCGAAGCCACTGGAGAAGCAGTGGTTGAATGAGGCTTTTGAGTTGTCCCTCCAACTCCTAGAATAGCAAGATTGCATTAGCCAAGAGTCGAAATTAATCCAAAACCAACATGGAAAATCATGGCGCTGACCTGTGACAGTGACAGAAGAGATAGGAATTATCCGACCGATGCTCGAAGACGTGGAGACAGCGTTGGATGATTTCGTGCCAGCAGTGATCAGGTGTGGTCCAGTGGCTGTTTGTATTATGTGGACGAGACCAGCTGTAACATGGAATTTTTGCCACATGAAAGCAGGACACAACCTCTGACTGGGAGCAAAGCAGGGCCCATGTAGTTTACCCGAGAAGTTGCTGAGCTGGGATGGTGGTACAAGCAGCTTGGTAGTGGCTCCTCTTGGACCCTGCTGTATTTGGAGAGTTATTGGCTGACCGGCGGTCTCTGCAATCAAACACAGAAACCGACATCAATAAACAGCACATCAATGCAATGTAGGTTTGTTATGAGTTTGTAGTCCTGCCAGCGCATGGGGCACAGTCAGGGTGGAGATGCATAATTGATGTACCAAGAATTTTGGCACCAGTAGTTGTGTGGTAACTACCAGCAATTTGACTTATCTTGGACAAAGGCAGATAGGATCAGTATGTGGAACTTACTGGAGCCTGGCGACGCTTTGGCTGACGACACAAGACTGGTCAGCTGACCAGAGAGTGACGATGATGACCGGACGTCATGTTTACCCAGAACTTTGATTGACCCAGCAGGAGCACTGGTGGGTCGCATCAAGCTGGATGTGATAGATATCGCTGATTGTGCTTGCTTGACAGTGATAGGTGGCGCTGATGTGGATGGTGGCTTCTGTTGACTGGGTGTGGGCGATCTGATGACAAATGGCCTCAGCTTGGTCGGCGGAGGGCGCGGACTGGTATCACGAAGGTCATCCATAGACTCAATGATTTGGGCGGATATCTGGAGCTCACGAGATCGATGAGCTGCATAGGCTGACTGAGATAGCTCGAGGTCAGCAATGCTTGGAGACAGACTCCTAAGGTTTATATGCTAAAAAGATTTTAGACCTGCCATTACAATACAACATACAGTGCAGTCAGTCAATGGTAGGTAAGTAAGAAAAAGACGCACCTGTAGTGGCTCATATTCCAGGGATTTCAGTACATTGGCTGGTACTACCATGCTCAATGGCTCCGTCTCAAACGGTGAGACAATTGGCCTGGGATCGAACATGTCAGGGTGGTTGCACACCTTCCTCAGCTGCATCAGGATGTTGATAACACTCATAAAATGACCGTTAGCCAGTGTATCCTTAGTGGCTCGACGAGACATGAACTCGTCGTAGAGGAATCGCTGCCGCTTGGACAGATTGCACAGCACCACATGCTCATACTTCTTGGGCAGCTGTTTCTCTACATCTGCCTTCAGCCGACGTAGTAAGAATGGACGAAGAACCTGCAACAGCGACTCTTTGATAACAGCGGCTTTCCTATAAGATAGTCTTCTGTACATCTACTGTGTGGAAAGTGGACACTAAGTGGGTATTTGCATTGTCTGAAAGGTTGTGATGGCAGAGCGTCATATGAAATTCTACCACGCATTTAACTTCCAACTATTTCTCTTTGAGCTTGTAAAAGCACTCGGCAGCCATTGAGCCTACCAAGCGACTCGAGCTCAGTCTTACAGCACCTAACTCCATGCATTGTCAGCAATATATTTACCTTGTGCAGACGGCGGACAAGCTGTTCATTGTAGTCACTAGTGCCCTCTATCATCCCTGTCAGCGGATTGGCAAACCACTCTTTGAACTCCATGTGAGACTGGAAGACGTTGGGCATGAGAAAGTGCATGAGAGACCAGAGTTCCATCAGGTTGTTCTGTAGTGGGGTGCCAGTCAGTAAGAGGCGGCGTTGACTTGAGAAGTTCAACAGTGTCTGCCACCGCTGAGATTTGAAGTTCTTGATATTCTGGGCCTGTAACAAGGATACATCGTCATCATCTTTGTCACCAATGCATAAATAATGATGGTACATTTGGCGATTGTAACAAGTTACTTGACTGTACCTCATCAAGGATCAAGTACCGCCATTTCTTCCTTCTGAAGGCATTGTGATCCTGAATCACCAGCCTATATGATGTGATACACACATGGAATGCGTTAGTTTTTGTCCAGCCCTGAAAATAGAGTACAAGTTATTTATTGCCCTAAGGAGATTCCCTCAATCAATACATGTGAATTTAAATCGACTCACTATTCTCTTCATCTTGCGTTCCTTCGGAGTACCATAGTAAGTGAGTATCTTGAATCCAGGACACCATTTCTTTATCTCCATCTCCCAGTTGAGCATCACGCTAGTGGGTACAACAATCAGGTGTGGACCCCAAATACCTACAGAGTCAAATGAGCGGTCAGAGAAATCTTCAAGGAGAAGACAACTTCAACAAGTGTCAGGTGAATCGGTACACATGCAGACATGACCTGCACATGCGTTTTAATCACATGATATTAGTGTAACCCTGGTTTGAAATGAGCACGCCCACAATAGATTTCATGACATGCTTAAGCGTTGGGACAGGGTAAGATAACCGTACTAAAATTGTCTTGGACATTGACAACTCACCATGTTCACCAGCGAGATGTGCAAGCAAGGCAATAGTCTGAATAGTCTTGCCGAGTCCCATCTCGTCAGCAAGAATGCCATTCAGTTTCTTCTCATACATTGTAGCCAACCAATCAAGACCTACATGTTGATACTCTCTCAGTGTGTGCTTCAGTAGGAATGGTATTGGCGTCTTCACCTGAACAGCGAGCGACGTAATGTCAGCAAGGCGGGCTAGACATACGATACACTATCGTGTAAGGCACAGCAGTTCCCGGCTGATTTCACTGTAGGCATGGTTACATCCCTCCGGTTGAGCATTGAATACAGCTCACCCAGATCTACTATAATGCCATAGGAAGGGAACAAAGAAACCAGCTTACCACAGTCGTCTCCAGAGTGTAGCCAGTCGGTTGCAGCATCTGAGCAGCGGCAGCAATGTCCGTTATCTCTCTCTTGTCTCCAGCATCACCGTCACCTCGGGGACCAGGATCCTCCTTCTCTGGGTGTAGGAGGTACTCCATACCAATCTCCTTCTCTTCCTCATCACCTATAATATATATAACTCAATTCAAACCTCCATTGGAGAAAGGTAAACAAGGGACCTATGCTCATGCTGAGAGTTCAGACTCATTAAATCGGTAATGTTGCTATCACGACTGTTCAAGCCATGGTGTAGTCATCATGTAATTGTTCCAGTAGGAACCAAAGCAATACTATATGGTATACCATACCTTCTTCATGTTTGGCTGCAGTGTCTTCTTCTTCATCACTACTGGTCTCATCATTGGAGTCATCTGCACTCTCCACCTCAGTCGATGATGGCGAGTACGGCAACTCTATGTCACTTGAATAAGCACCAGCATACTTAGCTGCAAGCTCCTCCACAGTCAGTTCACCTACGAATATAACATGTTATTAGCAGGCGCCCTAGTTGCCAAGAAGCAACAGGTACTCATTAGTGGATGGTTGTCAGTCAGACTTCAGAGGTAACTAGTCAATGTGACACTACCGAGACGTATCTGGCTGTTGGTATATGCAGCTTAGTCAGAGGAGTGGGTTTGAATGCCCCACTCCCCAGCTTAAGTGCAGGTGACTGAACAACTTGCTGCGTAATTTATCAACATACCTTCATCCTTCAGATCTTGTAGCTCGTTGTCATAGTCCTTTTCCTCATGCTCCTCCTGCTCGACCAGCGTTTCCTCATCATCCATTGCGTCATTCACTTCTCCATCAAACTCCTGTAAGATGGCCGAATGTGACAAGTTATTTTTACCCGCAGAACGGAGAGAACTGAGAGCAATGGGTATAAACCAGTATATCAATCTACCCACTGGATAGCAGAGCACACACCAATAACTATGACTCTGCGCTAATATGGGACAGCCATTGCTGTCAGCATCTCACTGCAGGCCTACCTCCGATGATGCTGCCCGACTTCCGTCACTTTCATTATCTTCTGAACTCGTAGTGGCAGGTTTCTCCAGTATTTCAGATGGCAGTGAAGCTATCAGCTCGTCTAGAGGCATCTCACTCTCTGCCTGGAGGGCGGCCACCTCGGCATCTGTGTCAGCGTGATCGGTGGCGGAGAGTTCTTCCTCCTTAGCAATCGTCTCCTCGTCATCACTCGATGCAGACATTGGCTCAAACTCGATGTCTACAATTATTACAGGTGGCTGCCATTATCGCCTAAATCACTTAGCCTTCAGACAAAGTCCTCCAGCGCATTATTGGAACTGGGCTCTTGTTCTCCCCAATACTTGTACAGTTTACAAAATGATTGTAATCTGGTTGCAGATTGGGCATTGCCAATTACAATGAACTACTAGTCGTCAAACATACCCTGTTTGGGACTGGCTGTGCTGACAGAACCTTCTTTGGAGTTGGAGGTGCTGGCAGTAGCCGGACCAGTCAGCCCAGAGGATAACCAAGAGGAGTATTTCTCTGTCTGATCGACTATGAAGTTGAGATGTACATCAAGCGCATGTCTCCGCTTCTCATCCAGCCTGCTGTCGTACTTATACTGGACTACCTACAAACAAAACGATCATTGTTGAGCGATAACATGGCTGAGTGAGATCACAGGTGGAATCGGGCACAATTCTAGTAAAAGGGAGTCAGAGGCTACAAGGTCATCAGAAGATCAGTCCGGGAACACGAGCCATTGTCATCACAAGCCACTGGCAGACAATTATAATCAATACGAGCTCACACACCTTCTCTACATTGTTCCAGAAGTCCTTTATCTGCTTCGCTATCTGCCCTGCTATTCTCCTAAGCTTGGCTGATTCCTCTTTCTCAGCTTTCTTCTCGTCACCCAACTTCTCTTGGTGGTACCTCATCACCATTCGGGATATCTACATTCAGTATCAAATCATTCAACACTCCCAGCTTGAATGAGTCCAGTCCATTTCCAAGTATAACAATAGGCTCAGAGAGCAAAAGGGTTTGTCTCACCATCATAAATCAGACAATTATAGATCAATCACGGCCTCATGACTCCAGAAGCAACAGTGCCAATATTATATGTTGCAGTTCAAATTACCTTCCTGCAGCCGGCTCTTTTCCATTTCCTCTCCTGAGCAAAGTCTGCAGCAAGCCACTGCATCTCCTCCAGTAGGTAGTCCCAGTGAGCCTTGGCCCTCTGTGGCTCCTGCACCTTTGGTAGGCGTTTGGAGGACCACAGACCCTGCTTTCTCAGTTCAGCCACTCTCTGCATCACTTGTGCTTCCTGTGAATGTAGCCATGTGTTGAGGACCAGTTCATAACAGCAGTGACGATCAGGAGTCAACTAATACCAACCTTCCTGGCTTGTTCAACTATGGCTTCAGACGATGCAGGTTGGGAATCAGTCATCGGTTGAGAGCCTCCATCACCAGATTGCTCGGGCCGATGGCTGATAAAAACAAATACAATCGTCAGGTTGTGGTTCCAATACAAGTTGACCAATGACACAAGGGAGATTATCAACCTTAGGCTCAGAGGTCGCTTCACTCCTTGGGGTCTGTACTCGGCATCATTGGAGTCATTGTCCGCAGATGCACTTTGGTACGGTTCTTTTTTGACTAGCTGAGAATCACCGGCCTCTTCAGACTCTTTGTCTAATGAGTAAGTTCTTAGATAGCTATTGAGGAGCACATTAGTTTTCTTCCTCCATGTGGAGAAGTCCATAATGTTCAGCCCATTTTGCAAGAAAAACAGTTCGGCAAGATTGTCTCTGTAGGCCTCTTTCAATTCTTCTTGGCATTTTCTTTTGTGATCACAGATTTGTTGCCTTAATTTAGCTATGTCAGTGGTTGCAGGCGGTTTTTGTTCTAACTTCAATCTTTTTCGGCCGCGCTCAGGTCTGGGAGGTGCAATCGAGAGTGGATTGCCAGCAGCATCGTAACCCCCAGATGCAGCGTCCATCTTGAGACAGATCTCTCCGGACCATCAGGGCTGCAATGCGATAATTTTTTATTCAGCAGCTGGAATACGCACAACTACGCATACACAGTAAAAATCCAACAACGCAAGGTGTATAATAAACAACATATGATAGCAACTCATTTCGACGTAAGCACCGGCACATGTGTGAGGAAAAGTGCAGATTTGCATGTGGAAACCCGGGTACAAAATTTCGCGGGAATCTTACATGGCCAGTCTCATCCACCAGAAACAGCCCACATATCATGCATCCATCAACGACAGCTGCCTTTTCCGTTGCTTGTGAACCTATTCGATGTGGAGACCAATTGTAGAACGCCGCATGTGAAGTCAACTAAGTCTTTATTCACCGTTTTTTGTCGACATCCTCTCTCGCTCAACGACAGCTTTGAAAGGAATGGCGATCGAGATGGCCGCGAGATCTCATACCACCCGATACAACTAACTGGTTTCATTGGTTGATGCTTCGGTTGATGGAAGGACCGCATTCAAACATGGCGGCCCCCAGTATACACGCTAAACAGAGAGCCAAGGCTGTTGATGCTGAAAAAATTATAGACAAATCTAAGGTTCAACAGATAAAAGGCCTAGCTGGTGAAGCAATCAAGTCTCTAAAGAATTGCAATAACATTGTTAACATCTTTGCAATCTATGAAAAGGTATCTGAACTGATATTTTTATTGTCTCCGCCATCACACTTTAATTACCGCACATCTCGATTTGCTACACTGCTCTTGTGAAGGTTTAAGTTTTTCAGTTGTATGTTGATTTTATTTTTTAACAGTCTCAGAAGGAAAATGTAGTCCTAGCGTGCATACGCGCTTATCACAAGGTATTCTGCCATTATCATGGCACTGGTGAGCTTCAAGAACTTCCCGGCGAGACTGGTGAAGATGGTAAGGACAAGAATATAATTGTGATATAACGATTTGGAACGACATGGCTTGGTGTTCAAGAACACCGCTATGGCATGACTTGGCAATATTTCGGTCATTGTGATTTTAGAATCTAGTCAAAGGAAGCTGAAGAGTTGGCTGAGGGAACGGTATTCTGATTCGATAGAAATGCTGCTGAACTGGTTGAATAATCCATCAACAGCTGTTCAGGTTGAAACTGAAGCTTATTGACAGTCCAATCACTGATGTCACTGTCAGGTTTTCTATGTAGATCGTATGATATGTTATGTGTTGGCAGGAGTTGTCTCTTTGTACGCTGATGAAATTCGTGACGGCTGAAGGAAGTTCAAAGCCGTCAGCAAAGTCTGTCAAGCTTCTATCACATCCGGCAGTCAAACTCCTTGAGGTTTCTACTAAAGTTATCCTCAGTGTTTTCTATCCTCATCTTGTATTCGATGTGATTCAATCATCATGGTTTGATCTCTTTGGACAAGTATCTCAGTGATGACCATGCTGATAACAGCTGATGTGTAATAGAGTGAGATGAAAAGAAGCGTTGCCATTTCAAAATAGCAAGAAATAAAAACAATTTACCACCTCCTTAAAAATATCAGCATGAGTATGGTATGGAGCATTTACATCATTTGTCATGGCTGCTATGAATATTTTGTCTCTTTAGAGGATTGTTCAGGCCTTGTTGTTGAATGAAGAAGACAAAGACCAGTTGATCAGTCGATTTCAAGAATATGTGGAATACGATGACGTGCGGTATATTTACATGCTAACCGCTCTAGAAATAGTAAAAACAAAGGTACGTCTGTAAATACGGTTAAATCTGTAAGTAAGTACAATGGTACGTGTAGATCTGTAAATACGATGGTGTGTGTGTGTGAATACGATGGTACGAGTAGATCCGTAAATACGATGGTATGTGTGAATACGATAGTACGTGTAGATCTGTAAATATGATGGTATGTGCGTGAATACTATGGTATGTACGTGAATACGATGGTATGTGTGTGAATACTATGGTATGTGCGTGAATACTATGGTATGTACGTGAATACGATGCCTCTCACTCTCCACGCTTACTCCTTTCCACCACTACTGTTTGAAGGTTTCAGCGCTATCAAGAGACGACGACTCCCAGCAGGAAACTTTGTTGATGAATGTTCTCGCCGGGTTGCTCACGATCAGCCTACCCGAAGATGAAGCTAAACTTTCCAACCTCCTTCTACCCGAGAGCCTGAGTAAGCTGCTTTTATCTCGCGATTACTGGCTGACCAGCACATCCATAGTCTGAGTCGAGTGATGTAGTCTGAGTCGAGTGATGTAGTCTGAGTCGAGTGATGTAGAACTGCTCATGTTTTCAGTTACCACGGCTGTCACCAGTCTAAAGTCGCAGAGAGATCTCTACACAAAGCTCTGGATGGCGTTCGTGAAAACACCGGTGCAGTAACTTTACTTTCACTTTCGATGGCGTGATGCAACTCTGGATTACTGTTCAACGGATTGACGGGTTTCTGGGATTTCACAGCTCACGAGCGCCGTATACAAAAAGATATTGATAGCTCTCCCCGACAAAGTCTTCCCGCACTTACTCGACCCGCTGACATTCTCTGACTGGCTCGTATCACTCTACGACAGCGGTAAGGAAACGCCTATCAGACATTCACTAGCGTGGAGCCACTCTCAAAACCTGTAAACTTGGAAATTCTTGTCTATTTCCCAATGAATTCTTCAAGAACCCTAAAAGACTTTCTTCAAGACTTCTAATGTTGAGCAGAGAACTAGACGACTACTGGAAATTATTTTCACGTTATTTTTGCTAATTTTGCAAACCGCAGATAATTGATATCGCAAAACATCATGTCCCTAAACTATGTTAGTTTGTTACTTTTTTAGGGATTTTATTATTTTCTTTTATGTATTAATTAATTTATTTTACATAATTATTTCTAAAACGCAAACAGTTTTACACGCAAACATTTCCCTGTACATACAGTTTCCGCGTAAAATTTACGATGCTCCCACTGCTCCTACGTAAGCGTAGATTCAATTCACAGCCGGTTACTAAGATTGCACGGGTACCAGCACGAGTAAGTTTTCATAATTACTCATATTTAGGGTTGTGCTCTCTTGACTACTCTGTGCTCTTGTTTAGGAGGTGCTATGAGTCTGATGGCGCTGAACGGTTTGTTTGTCCTCATGACTAAGTACAATCTGGACTACCCGGCGTTCTACGACAAGCTGTACCTGACCACCAGTAACGACGTATTCAAGACTAAATACAAGGCGCGCTTCTTCTATCTCCTCGACAAGTTCCTGCAGTCCATGTAAGCCAGACAGTCATCTTGTTATGTGACTGTGTCTACCACTGCTGCTGCTGCTGCTGCTACTACTGCTGCTATTACCGCTACTACTGCTACTACTGCTGCTGCTACTACTACTACTGCTACTACTGCTACTACTGCTACTGTTATTATTATGACCTTTACTATCATCATCATCATTATTATGTAGGTTGTTGCCGACGTACGTCGTAGCCGCGTTTATAAAGAAGCTTGCCCGCATGGCATTGGTGGCGCCCCCTGCAGGAGCTGTACTGCTGATAGAGATGGTCATCAACTTATTGATACGCCACAACACCTGTCGGCCTCTGGTCCATCGAGACACAGAGTGTCAGCTGACCACCGACCCGTACCTACCGTCAGAACCCGATCTAAGAAAGTGTAAAGCAATAGAGAGCTCGCTGTGGGAGATAAAGGTAATCCATAGAACTCAGGCTAACAAGGGAAGACTCAGGCTAACGCACCTAACACTTAGCGTCAGTCAAACATTCTGCCTCAACTATTTGTTGTCAGCCAGTAGTAAATAGAGAAGGAAACACGACTGCACTCATTGCGCAGTCGTCATAGCGACACAGCCACACAAACCCCAGTCAGCATCACTGAACTATCGGTTATGCAGTCAACAGATGCAAGTTGCTGCTCAGACAGCTACTAGTTGACGACTTGAGTCAGTCAAAAAAATTCGTAGATCCACCCCTGCTATTGGTATACTGGAACTACCCCTGTAGAAATACATAGAAATCCTAGCCACCTCATTATAATAGGAGTAATTGAGACTGAGCTTTATGTTGTGTACAAACTCAGAAGAAATTGCTAAGAAGTGTAAAAGCTATTATTATTATTTTTATTATTTAAAGTACCGCTGGAGCAAATTAGAGCAAAGCTACCTGCTAACATTTCTACTATATTCCCTCGACTATAAGACACGTGTCTAAGCGAGTGAGGTATTCCTCGACTATAAGACGCGTGTCCAAGCGAGTGAGGTTGTCTTGAATTCGTCCTTATTTCCTGGTTAATTGTTGATTTAAAGCTCTTTTTAGTTATCCTAAATTGATTCTCCATCATGAAACTAAGATGGCTGCTTTACAACCATCCTACATGAAGTTATGGTGATGTATGTGTAGGATTTAAAATTGTAGGATGTATACATACAATACAGTATGTGACTAGGGACTTTCATTCATCTACACATCTACTACAGATGTGTCGTTTGAAGGATTGATTTGAATGACTCTGCTAGAACTGTGTCTGTGTGTGCTGGCTATCATCACTCTGTGATGTGATTGGCTGTTGCAGACACTGCAGAAGCACTGGTACCATAAGGTGGCGACCTCTGCGTTACGCATTGAGAAACAGCTGCCCAAGGTGGAGTCTACCCTGGAGGATTTCCTAGAGAGAGATTATGAGGAGGTATGACCTTGCATCAGTGACCTTTCATTGATTTAGAGACTAGAGCAGTGTCATAACAGCTACATGTATTGGGTCTAAGCCTTTTTCTCCGCTGCATGTCAATTAATTGGAAGATCGCAATGATCTGATGTTAGCTGTCACAGCACAGCTAAAATTCGAGCTTTCAACATTTGCAATAAGAGATAGGCTCTCTAGATGAGGGATAGACTATTGACTATAGAGATTAACAGCTCCCCCCCCCCCCCCCCCCCCCGGCAGGAAGAAGGGGGGGGGGGTGGGGGGGAGGGTGATTTAGTGAAAAAAAATATATGAGGAAAATAGGAGAGGAAAAGG
>ERZ1740065.994-NODE-994-length-16451-cov-11.277568_pt1 | contig 16451 bp, 12 predicted proteins | sample MGYA00581738_ERZ1740065 | MGnify/ENA primary metagenome ERZ1740065 (study PRJEB43018, sample SAMN04849749) | marine metagenome | isolation source: floating plastic debris | place: Pacific Ocean | collected 2008-09-01 | study: EMG produced TPA metagenomics...
GGCTGGAAAGCTCCGCAGAAAAGGGATTGGATGACGCTGCAACTGATTAGTTTGGGTATGGATGAAGGTTTTTGGTAAATGCTTCTAGTCTGTTCATACCTATGTGAATCACTTCTAAGCTATTGGCGTAGGAGATGCGAATCGTTCTATCCTTACCGAAAGCTTGGCCTGGAATAGTAGCAACATGTTTTTGCTGCAGCAATGCATCACAAAACTCGATGGAAGGCCAGCCTAAGTCTTGGATGCTGGCGTATAGGTAAAAAGCGCCATCGGGCTTGAGCGCATTGAGACCCTTAATAGCGTTGACCCGGCCAAAGATGTAGTCTCTTCTTTTTTGAAATGCCGCTCGCATGTCTTCAACACAGGTTTGAGGGGCTTTGAGAGCAGCGATCGCACCATATTGAGCAAAAGTACATACGTTGGAGGTGCTTTGGCTCTGAAGAGTGTTCATCGCAGCGATCACCGGTTGGGGCGCAGCCAGATAACCAATCCGCCATCCTGTCATGGCATAGGCTTTAGCAAACCCATTGCTAATGATGGTGCGCTCAAAGATCTCTGGCCCAACAGCTCCGATACTGAGATGTTGAGCATCTCCATAGAGAATTTTTTCGTAGATTTCGTCAGAGACCACATAGATATCGGCAGCTACAATCACCTCAGCCAGGCGGCGGATCTCTGTTGGCGCGTATACACTACCCGTAGGATTGGAAGGTGAGTTCAAGACAAACAGCTTTGTCTTAGAGGTAATTGCCTGCTGCAACTGCTCAGGCGTGAGCTTGTATCCATTTTCTGCAGTTGTTGGCACAATGACAGGAACTCCCCCGGCTAGCTTGACCATTTCGGGGTAGCTGACCCAGTAGGGTGCCGGAATGATTACTTCATCACCAGGATTGAGACTCACCATCATGAGGCTGTAGAGGGAATGTTTCCCGCCATTTGTAACGATGATGTTTTCTGCTTGGTAGTCTAAGCCGTTCTCTTGCTGAAGTTTCTGGGCGATTGCCTCTCTCAGTGGCCATTCTCCGGCAGCCGAACCATAACGAGTTTTACCGTCATCTAGGGCTCGTTTTGCGGCTTCTTTAATATGGTCAGGGGTTTCAAAATCCGGCTCCCCAGCGCTGAAACTGCAGACATCAATACCCTCCGTCTTCATCGCTTTCGCTTTCGCTGAAATTGCGAGGGTCATCGAGGGACTGACTTGAGTAATTCTGGTGGCCAATTCCATAGCTAAAATTTGTAGAAGCGCTGAGCGCGAAATCTTATCAGTTCTTAAGCTTATCTTGAATTTTGAGGTGGTGCTGCGGTTGTTGCTTGAGAGTTCATAACAAAAGTAGATTTGCTACGGCTGGGGCAAGAGAGCATGAACCCAAAGCCTCTTGAAGCTATGTTGACCAGGCTCTCTGCAATTATCCTGGATTATCACTGCACAAAGGTTACTCAGCTCTCAACCTAAGTCAATCCGTCTCAATACATCTCTACGAATGCATCATCATCTGCCTAGTTTCCCTCTGCAAGAAGCAGCCGGTTGACATCGTCGAGATATCGGAGGAATCAGCAATCAGATGTCTTTGTTAGGTATCGGGCTGGTTAATGGGAGGTTTTTCGCGAACGGCTACGGGGCAGTAATATAGATAGGCAATTACGAAATAGGCGCAACGTATTCCCGCATGGCACCTCGTAAACTTTCAGATTCTGACAAGCAACAAATCGCCGCAATTTACTGCCAGCCGGGAGAAACCACTTCAACTTTGGCAAACAAGTTTGGTGTTAGCAGCAGTACGGTCAGCCGCGTACTAAAGCAGCTGCTATCGGAAAAAGACTATAGCCAATTGATGAAGTGGAAGCGGGGTGGTGAACGAGGGACGTTTACACTTTCTGACCAATTAGCGATCGCCGACAGCGTTAACACAGACGCCTCCGGTCATGAAAGTGAAGAGAAACTAGAAACGGATGCTGAATCGAAAGAACCTCCAGCAGTGTCCCCCCAGAAAGCAGGTGACCAGCCGCCGGTTGACCCACCCGCTGAGGATGAGTCAAGCACAGATACTGGAGAATCCATTGCCGAGGGCGACATTACTGCTGAAGCCGAAGCTCTGGAAGAGGTCACTAATAGTCCTGCTAGTACCACTGACGATTCGAAAAAGCTGATTAAACGAGCCGATCGCGTTCCAGAAATTGCTAGCAGTGATGCTGCGGCTTGGGTGTCAGAGGATATCGACGCAGCCTATGACGAGGACACAGAGGACGACGACTGGGACGACGAGGCGGAGGATGACTGGGATGACGAGGCAGAGGAGCCTGCAACGACCATTGCGCAACCTTCTGCTCAGAAAGAACTAGATCTTTTGTCTTTTGAAGACTTAGCGATTCAAAAACCTTGTTATCTAGTGGTCGATCGCTTAGCAGAACTAATCACTTGCCCGCTGAAAGATTTTGCCGAATTGGGCCTGATTCCGTCTGAAGAACAGCAGGCTAAAACGTTACCGGTATTTGACAACCATCGGGTGGCTCGAAGATTTGCTCGTCGCAACCAGCGCATCATTAAAGTTCCCGATGGGGTCATGCTCAATAAGACTCAGGGATACTTGCAAGCGAAGGGCATTACACGCATTTTATTTGATGGCCAAGTTTACGCCCTCAACTGAGCCAGCTTGACGAATATGCCATCGGCACTTCAAACCATGGCGCTAAATCAGTATGCTGACCAGCACTGATATGAGCAGTCAGAGCCGAAGTTGTTCTTCGCCTACAGTCACTTTAAGCACTGTGACGGCAATTTCACGCCCTTCTACCACACGAGGAGTCACGGGATACTTTCCGGGGCGCGCACAGTATGGAATTGGTAGTATGAAATCACTATCAAGACCCCATGAGGAACGTCGCTATGGTTATGGTTAGCTCGACCATGCTGGAGCTGGGCACACCCGCCCCTGACTTTGCGCTGCCGGATGTGATTTCGGGGAAAACAATTTCCCTGTCAGCTTTTGAAGACAATTCAGTGCTTGTAATCATGTTCATTTGCGAGCATTGTCCTTTTGTGAAGCATGTGCAGAATGAACTCGCTCAACTAGGCCATGATTATCGTGCTAAGAATGTGGGGATTTTGGCCGTAAGTGCCAATAGCGTTCAGACCCATCCTCAAGATGCACCCGAACATTTGAAGGCGATGGCGATCACGTTGGATTTCACCTTTCCCTATTGCTACGACGAAACGCAAGCCATGGCCAAGGTTTACACCGCCGCCTGCACACCAGACTTTTTCGTCTTTGATGGCGATCGCAAACTGGCTTACCGAGGTCAACTCGACGACAGTCGGCCCGGTAACAGCATCCCCGTCACCGGTAAGGACCTCAGAGCTGCGATCGACACTCTTTTGTTGGGCCAAACTCTGAGCCCCGAGCAAAAACCAAGTATTGGCTGCAACATTAAATGGACACCTGGAAACGAGCCCGCTTATTTTGGGGCATAGTCGTTGATTACATCAGCTCTACAACTGTGTCGGTTTCAAATCGCTCTCGTAACGCTTGAGCGGTGCAGCCTTGACTAAGCGAGCTCTCGCCTTTCACATTGCAGCACGATGTCGCAATCACCGCACTCATATCCTCGCCATGCTTTAACCCTTTGTGCAAGTCTGGTTCAGAATCCGGTCAATCTAGGGGCACTGTGTCGCACCGCTGAGGCTTTCAGGCTACAAGAGCTGGTACTGTCCTCTTGGCAAATGTTGGAAGATCGAGACTTTCGCAAAGTCGCCGTCTCGGCTCACCATTGGCAGCCATTTGCCGTTTGCCACAATCTGCAGCTCTCCAGTTGGATTGTCGAGCGACAACAGCAAGGCACAACCGTTCTGGCTTTAACACATCACCCTCAGGGCCTCCCACTACAAACCTTTGCTTTCCCCCAACACACCGCGCTCTTGATCGGGCGCGAGCTCACAGGCATTCCGCCATCGCTGATCGACTGTTGTGACGACGTCGTGACGATTCCCCAATGGGGCCAAGTGGAATCTTTGAACGTGGGCGTCGCTGCCGCGATCGCGGCTTACGCTTATGTAGCCCAGCATCCGCTTGAATCCCCCACCAACTAATACCGCTTACATCTCGTCTCTTCGCCGTTGCCGAAACCGAATATCTTGCCAGGTACTGCCGACGCCTTTGACGATACCTCGGCCAATCAGACCAATGCCCCGCCCGATGACTTCGGTCAGGACAAAAACGACACTACTGCCTGCCAGAGACAGGGTCGATCGCAGTCGCGGGGCGATCGCATCCCGCGCTTCTAGGGCCAAAGTCATGGCATATTGCAAGCCCGATAGCGAGTCTAGTTCGTCGCGACGGGGCGCATACACCGTATGGGTTTGAATACCCGTCGGAGTCAAAGCAAACAACTGGTATTTACTCTCGAAAATAGCTTTCGGATCATTGACCCACAGATCCCATCGATAACGCCACGACAAATCATTGCGAAATCGCGTGATATCGCGGGTTGACATCATGCGCCGCTGATACAAGCTGCGCTTCAGGGACTCTACATCGGGATAGCGATTCAACACAGGTTGCATCACCGCGCAAGCCATTGCAATCAACAGATTTTCGAGCAGAAATTGACTACGGCGCAGCGCTTCTGGCGTCGTTGCCATATATGACGCCCCCTCAATATCCATCGGTGCTTGAAAGAGCAAATGGGCGAGGAGCATGGTTACATCTGGAATGCGGCTCAAAATTTCGGTCTGTACGATCGCGCTATCTTGCTGCAACACAGTGACCAACGGCTGCTCAAAATCCTCAACAGTCGGGGTATAGTAGCGCCCAAAGAAATCGACCGTCACCGTTTGCCAGAGATCTTGAAGAAAGATAGTCTGCTTATCTTCGACCTGACCGGGCAATATCTGCGCTTGCTGCAAGTCATCGAGCAACGACTCAAACGCGCGCAGCACAGTGTACAAAAGTTCTCGAGATTTATCGGAGCGTAAAATATCGATCTCTAAGGGAATGCTGCTTTGGTTCTCTAGGGAAAACTGCAGTTTTCGAAAAACGGCTTCGCAAACCCGTGTACGGATATCGCCGACGGGCACAGGCAGGGGCGATCTGCTTCCCAGCCGATCGCCACCGCCCAGGCTCAGACCGGCCTCCGTCGATTGCGGCTCAGATGTGAGTGCCGATGGCACATCCGTATTCGCACCCGACACCTCACGGGTCAGCGGCGAAGTCGTGGATGATTCTGGCAACTCTGCCACCGGCAAAATGCGCTGCACCAGCCATCTTGCGGCTCGCAATTCGCGATATTTGCCAGCCAGCACTAAGCGATACCAATATGGCAACCGGCGAGTTGCTAACTGTTCGATTTCGGCCATTGCCACATCGATCTGCTCTACAGACGTGCGGTTGAGAAAGGCGATCGGCCCTTCTATCGGTTGGGGAAAAGCCACATCTTTAGCCACATCTGCCAGGTTTCCACGCTGTTGCTGTGCCGTATGCTGAATCAAACGAGCGAGATCGGGTACGGGTAAACCACGTTGGCCAAAGCCATCAGCGCCCATTTGTTGAGCAGCAGCACGCAGCACAGGGGCCGTTTGAGCACTCAAAATGAGGACTGCCAGTTGCGGGAACCGCTGTTTAATTGCACTGCAGAGCTGCAATCCAGGCAGTTGGTCGGGATCGTTCTGCCCTAGACCTAAATCAATGATCACCAAACTGACGGGGGGGGGACGCTTAGAGCTGCCGCATCAGCAGCACTAGCCGCCGATGCCGCCTGCAGATCGGCCAAGTCTGCCAGCGCTATTTCACTATTTTCAGCTTCGCCGACAACACTAAATTCTGGTTGCTGCTCCAGCCAGATGCGGAGTCCCAGCCGAAACACCGGATCTTCATCCACTAGGAATAGGGTGAGGGGAGACACCGTCATAGCAATGCTTTAGAAGGGGTTATCAGAATTGGGTGGTGGGGGTTGACTGGCAGGCTCAGACTCAGAGGCATCGTTATTGAGCTCAGATCCATTGTCATCTCCACTCTCTGCTTCAGCCTCGTCGGCTTCCAGCTTCCAGATGTAAGCTCTCTCAGCTTCCCACAACTCGATCGCGTTCCGCGCTTCACCCGAGAGCGCCCGACCTGGCCCAATCTGAGCAGCCAAATTGATGGCCTGGGTCAAGGCCCCCTCATAAGCCAGCGATTTTGCTTTTTCTAAGATCGGGCTGTCTTCTTCGATTTGCAGCGTGCGCGTCCAATCATTGATCATGACTTGAGCTTGATCGTAGAGCACGCGATCGTCTTGGATTTCTGCGGCTTTGGCGATCGCCTCTCGCAGCTGATCGTCCGTCGCTAACTGGTTCGCTTCGTTGAGAATCGGCTGATCTTGAATCACCTCAATCTGATCTAACCAAGCCGCAATATCGGTCTGCGCATTGAGGCGCAATGCCCGACCCAGAGCCACATTTCTCGCTTCGGCGATCGCCGCTTGCAGCGCCGGAATCGTGCCCTTGCGCGCCAGCGTATTGGCTCGAATCAAGAAAGGTCGATCTTCAATGCGTTCAACTTCATCTTCCCAATGAGCAATAAGGGTCTGCGCCTGCAAACGGCGCGGGCGTTCTAGGTCAACCATCCAAGCCAGCTGAGTCGCATAGTCATAGGTCCAACCTTGGCGCAAGCTCGCTACATTACTAGCGAACTTCAGAGTACGGAGGTCTTCTAGCTCTGCGCGCCAAGTCTGTATGGACTGTCGAGCTGTTTGGTAAAACGTGCTGTCTGCCGAAATTTTTTCAGCCGCGCGAATCGCTTCCATTAGCTGAAACAGCTGCAAATAGCCCGGCGTCTCTTGCTGAGCCTGATCGGCTAATCGGGTAGCGTGGCTGTACTGAATCAGATCTTGAGCCTCAGGCGCTAATTGCGGATCAGGCGGCACCTTTTGCACTGCCGCGATCGCCCCTTTCACGTCCCCGAGCTCCCATCGTTGAAAGCTGTATAGCAGCAGATTTTGACTCCAGCGGTCAATATCTTCCTGGGCTTCGTTCCAAGCTTTGCTAGTCAAATTAATGCGCTGGGCCAGCACCAAAGCCTGACCAATGTTTTCAGGATCACCCGTATTCGCTAGCCCTCGGGCCTGCTCAATTTGCGTCCAAGCCGTCGCCTCGCGCTGCTTGGCCTGCAGCAATTCACCGTGGCGTTGCCCTAACCAATAATCACTCGACAACAGCTTCAGTTGCTGGAGACCGTTATCGGCAGCGGCCCAATCGCGTGCCGCGATCGCTTGTTCGATGGAGTTCTCAACTTCTTGCCCTTGTTTCCATTCCTGCCGCCAGTTCCAAATCTCTGCTTGGGCTCGCTCTCGTAGCGGCGTATTCAGCGGAATCTGACCAGCCCAATCGGCAGCGGTGGTCAGATCGCCCTCATGCATCTTTTCAGTCGCTTTCTTAAACAATCGCTCCGAAGATTCCACCAGCACCGGCTGGGTTTCGGCATAGAACGGATGGGTTTCAGAAAAATTAGCGGTGAGCTGTACCGCCTGAATCAGATTTTTAGCGCTGCCAGCCCGTAAAGCTGTTTGGGCACAAATTAGGCGATCGCCATCGGCACTCGCCGCCGTCACGTCATCGCAATCCGGGAGCGGTGGAATGCGTGTTAGCCAGGCCATAGCCCACAATCCCATCACCCCCGAGCCGACCATGAGACCACTCCAAAACAGCGGCCAAAACCACCCCAATGGCAATCGTAGATTGACACGAGGTCGCCCAGTCAGAGGAGTCGATTTGAGCGGGGCAGAAGATCGGGCCATAAGGTCGCGAAGTAACTAGCAAAAACGCTAAGTAGGACAAACGCACTGACTGTAGTTTAAGCGTCTATTTTAGAGATTGGTCAGTTCAATTTCTAACCAGCCGACGACCCCTAATCCAAAAACTGATTAGGAGCCAGGCACAGCCCTGCCGTCGAATCGGAAATGTGCTGATATTGTAGGAGGAAATCCAGAAGTTGAACGGATTGTTACGGTAAAGTCTTTGACTTGCTTGACTTGCTGCCAGTGAATTGGCGAGCCTCTGAGTGGTCAGCTCACAGCACTCGCTCAAGGTGAGATGGTTGAGTACTCATTGCGGCTCTCGTTTACCGCGCTGCGTTCGCCGGTTCACCGCTTGGTCTTAGTGAGACAATCGATGAACGGCGTGTCATTTACCGCTTGAGCGCACTCGTCATTGGCAAGGACACAGAGCTATGGGTAGTCAAAAATTAGGAGCCACCATCGTGGCGATCGCGATCGGCCAAGGCATTTGGGGCTGGAGTGGAAGCACCGCTGGTTGGGCGGAAAGTTTGAGTGATTTCCAATATTTTTTGATCTCACAGGAATGTAATGGCTGTGATCTGCAGGGTTCAGTACTCGCCGGCATGTCTTTAGCCGGTGTGACCTTAGAACGCGCCAACCTGCAGAACGCCAATCTGAGCGATGCTGTATTGAGTAACGGCGTGCTGCGAGAAGCTAACTTGACAGGAGCAGATCTACAACGAGCCTCACTCACCCGCGCCGACTTAACCCAAGCGACGCTTCAAAACAGCCAGCTCAACGGATCGAGCCTGGCCTATGCTGATCTGAGTGAAGCCAATTTGCAGGGGGCCAATCTCACCGGGGCGATCGCCCATGAAACGCTCTTTGTCGAAGCTAATCTCACGAATGCTAACCTCACCGATATCTCCCTAGTCGAAGCCAATTTAGGCCGTGCCGACCTGACCAACGTCAATTTGCAAGGGGCCAACTTGAGCTATACCTATTTGACTCGAGGCAACCTGAACAACACCAACCTCACTGCAACAAACTTCACGGGAGCACGTCTCATCAGAGCCAATTTTGACGGCGCTGATCTAACCGATGCGACTTTACGCGACGCGAGAACTAGCCGGGCAACCTTTACAGACGCAATTTTCTGCCGCACCATCATGCCAGATGGCAGCCAAAACGACCAAGATTGTCCCGAGTCATCGCTGTGATCGAGACGATCTTCACCGCTTCATCCCACACTGCAACATATCGGCTTTGACGAAGCAACCCATCAGCTATGGCAAATCGCGGTATAGATGGATGACTCGAACCATGCACTCTCCAGCGTTAGAAAAAGAACAGGCAATGTCGAAGGATGTTAACTGAACTGAGCCCTCACAAATTACGTCTTGGGCAATTGGCGTGACCTTGATCAAACTTCAGCCTGACTGAATCGAACGTGTTTTCTCGATGAGAAACAATTAAAGATATAGACGTTTCTCAGTCCTCTTGACAATGCATCATGCCTAGCTGAGATCAGCCATACCCTATCGTTCAATGGCCTCGAAAACATCCTATATTTAAGTATCTTGGATTTATCAACCGTTCTTTCCTGAATTTCTGAGTTCTGCAGGCTGTCACGTATGGATATGTATGCCTCCCTCTTTGGGGAATGTGGCGATGCGATTGTGATTGCCGATGAGCAGTCACAGATAATATTTGCCAATGCCAAAGCTCAGTCACTGTTCGCCGCTCGTCCTTCAGTGCTGCTGAAACCTCTCCCCGACACCCCTCACACGGTATCGGTCGTCATTGAGCCAGGAGCCGCCGCCTATTATCCGTTGCAAGAGGTTCTGGCTGGGGCTAATCTCTGCGATCGCGAGTGTCTTTTGCAATCATCGAGCCCCCTGCACCAGACTTGGCTCTCGATCACGGGTTATACCATTCAGCTACCCGAACCGCCCCATCACGGCGCTTTGCTGCTGATTCGCGATATCACCCACCAGAAAGCCACCACCGTCACTCCAAAGTCCAGCAGCAACCCAGCAGACTGGCAGGGGCTGGCTGACCGCACCGCATTTATGACCCGCATCACCGTCGCCTTACAGCAAGCTCAGCAGCGGCAGACCCTGGTTGCCGTTCTCTGTTTAGATGTCAAACGGCTCAAAGCTGTCAACGATACCTTTGGCTATCTCGCGGGTGATCGTCTGCTCATCGAAATTGCCGATCGCCTCATCCACATTCTCAGACCCAGTGATACGCTGTCGCGACTCGGGGGTGACGAGTTCACCTTGCTGATCGAACAAGTGCACGCTGCGGCTGACGTCGTGGCCTTTGTCAAAACCATTCACGAAGCGTTGGCCCCACCCTTTCACGTGGAGGGCCACGATATTAATATCGACGTCAACGTGGGGATCGGCTTTGGTAACAACACCGCACCCGATGCTGATGCACTCCTCCGACAAGCCGATATTGCGATGAATCGGGCCAAACATGACTTTGGGGCCGATTACTGTGTCTTCGAAGGGTTCATGCAGGCGGATGCCGACGATTCTTTACACTTAGAAATGGCCCTCAAGCGGGCGATCGCCAACCAGGAATTTTTCTTAGAATATCAGCCCATTTTCTGGGTCAGAACTCAAGCAATTATTGGCGTGGAATCGCTCGTCCGATGGCATCATCCTGAGCAGGGCTTGCTCCCGCCAGCAAAATTCATTCCCGTTGCCGAAAAAACAGGCCTGATTATTCCCTTAGGGTGGTGGATACTTGAAGAATCTTGCCGACAACTCAAGGCTTGGCAAGACACCCTAACCAATGCTGAGACGCTATTTGTCAGCGTCAACATGTCGAGCAAACAATTTGCTCAAAAAGACGTTTTAGAGCGCATCAAGGGCATTTTAAAGACCACCGGATTAGCGGCTACAGCGCTCAAAATCGAAATTACAGAAAGCGTTTTAATCGAGAACTCATCTTCAATTATTGAAATATTGCAAGCGATTAGAGATTTGGGCATTAAGCTTTCTGTCGATGATTTCGGCACGGGTTACTCTTCCCTGAGCTATTTACACAAATTTCCGGTGGATACGTTAAAGATTGACCGCTCTTTTTTAGAAAACGCTGATTCTGATTTCGAGAAATTAGAAATTTTGCAGTCGATGGTTCATCTCGCGTGGAATTTGGGCCTGGAAGTCGTCGCTGAAGGCATTGAGACACCCAGGCACTTTGCTCAAATCAAAGCGTTAAGATGCGAATCAGGTCAGGGTTTCTTGTTCTCTAAACCCTTGAGTACCCAAGCTTTCGAGGAGATTCTAAGCCAACAAATAGAGCTGTAACCAGAGATTCAGACTCCCAGAGGCACGGAAAAACCTGGAAAGTTAGAGACATCAGCCAGATGGAAATCCTGTTTTGGAGAGTTGTTATCGCGCCAACTCGCGCGAATGTGGCATCGCGATAACAATCTAAAAAATGTACCCAAGTAGCCGATATACTAACGATCGTAATTTGCCTGAATCCCCCCATCCTGAAAAGTTAGCGGCTCTTGATCAGACATCGACACAGAGCACATTCAAACAAGACGACAACCGGTATCTTGCATCATTCATCCTGCGCCCCCTTCACGGTCATCATCGAAACCCAGTTAAATTACTTATTAAGTCACTGACTAGCGATGCCGACTTTCTAACATCTTCTTGAGAATCTGTGTTCATATCTGCAGAGTCGTTCATGCTTAACGTAGGGCAGCATCTTCCATCAGCGAGCTACCAATGAGCCTTTGCATTAATCCTAGTTGTCCGCAACCTGCTCACCCTAACAATAGCCATACCCTCACCTGTCAAGCCTGCGGCTCAGAACTGTTGTTGCAAGGACAATATCGGGTCATGCGATTGCTGAGCAAAAACAGTGGTTTTGGCCTAGTCTATGAGGCTTATCAGCGGGATATTCCCAAAATTCTGAAGGTCTTAAAGCCCGAGCGCAGCGAAAACTCCAAAGTGCTGCGACTCTTTCGTAAAGAAGCCGAGGTCTTGAGTCAGCTCAACCACCCCGGCGTGCCCCTCGTCGAAAAAGACAGCGGCTACTTTATCTATCATCCTCAAGACAGCCAAGTCCCTCTCCACTGCATCATCATGGAGAAAATCGATGGGCTCAACCTACTGCAATGGATGCAGCAACAAGGCAATCACCCCATCGGTGAGCGGCAGGCGTTTCAATGGCTATTTCAACTCGCCGAAATTTTGCGGCGGGTGCATCAGCACAATTACTTCCACCGCGATATTAAGCCTGACAACATCATGCTGCGCTCCAGCGGTCAGCTGGTACTGGTAGATTTTGGTGCGGCTCGCGAGATGAGCCAAACCTATCTAGCCCAAGTCGGTAGTCTCGGCGTCACGACCATTAGTTCAGCGGGCTACACGCCCCCTGAGCAAGAACAAGGGCAAGCGGTACCTCAATCTGATTTTTATGCCCTCGGGCGAACGATTGTGTATCTCTTAACTGGGCGATCGCCGAATGACACGACGCTGTACGATCCCATGCTCAATGCGTTTAACTGGCGGCCTTACGCACCAGACCTATCGGACGAGTTTGCCAATCTGCTCGACAGTTTGATTTCACCGCGAGTCATTGATCGCCCCCGAACGGCCCAAGAGCTGCTCGATCGCCTGCATCAGATGTCCCTTAATCAATTCGTTCAGCAAAGTGATGTCGGTGTTCTTCAAGCAGAAACATCACTCCCTCTCTTCGGTACCACCGAGGCCAATGGGTTTCGCCGACCCGGAGAAACTGAACCCCAGGTGTCGTCTATCCCCGCACACTCAACGGTGACCGTTTCATCGCGGGTCACCTATTGGACGTGGCTGATTGCCGGGGGGGTAATATTAGCAGCGATCGCCCTGATTGGCTTTGGCGTTTGGGGAAGGCAGCGATCGCACTCGACCCGCTCCACCCCAGATCCAACCACCACGCTATCACCCGATGCAACCCAGCCGGCGCTATCCGAAACCCGCGTTGAACTGTTGCGCACCTTTACCGCCCATCAGAATTCTGTCAATGCGCTCAAGCTCCTATCAGATGGCCGTCGGTTCGTTAGTGCCAGTGCCGACAATACTATTCGCCTTTGGAATTTGAGCACTGGGGAAAACCTTCAGACATTTACCGGGCATCAGGCCTTTGTCAATGCGATCGCCCTCAGCCCAGATGAGCGCACATTCTACAGCGGCAGCGCTGACGGGGCCATCTTAGTGTGGGATGCTGCAACCGGTACTCAACGGGCAGAATTTACGGGACATGCCGGGCCGGTCAATGCCTTAGACCGCACCCCTGATGGTCGCTATCTGATCAGCGCCGCCTCTGACGGCACCATCAAAGTTTGGGACACGAGCACTCAAGCCCTGATCACCACCCTCGAAGGTCACACCGGCGCTGTCAACGCAGTGGTCGTTAGCAATGACGGACAGCGCATTATTAGCGGTGGCACTGACCACACCATTCGTATCTGGGACTTGCAAATTGGCGAAACCATTGGCGTTTTAGAAGACCATGAAAGCTACATCAATGCAATCGCCATCAGCCTAGATGGCCGCTTTTTGTTTAGCGCCAGCGCCGATCAAACGATCAAACGCTGGGATCTCAAGAGCGGTGAAGTCTTAAACACCTTGGTGGGCCATACCAGCTTTATCAACGTCCTCAGCCTCAGCCGCGATGGTCAGACCGTCGCCAGCGGCAGCGCCGATAGTACCATTCGCCGCTGGGACGTCGCCTCAGGTGAACTCTTAGCGATTTACACCGGATTTGGCATGACCATTGACCACATGCTGCTACCGACCGATGAGCAAGTCGTCACTGCGAGCCGTAAGAATCCAGCCATCAAGGCTTGGCTCACCGATCCTTAACTCCACTAACAGATACGGTCGTCGGGTCAGCAACCCGCTCACGCCCACCCTCGATCCAGAATGGCAAGATGGATATCTATAGACGCCGGTTGGGGCGATCGCTACGATAAAGCTGGATACACTGTTGGGCACTGACTGTTATGAGCCTCAAAGATCGCATTTCCGAAGACATCAAAACCGCGATGAAAGCCAAAGACAAACTCAGGCTAGAAACGGTTCGCAGCATCAAAAAAGTCATCTTAGAAGAAGAGAGCACAGCTCGCGGCAAAGGCCAGGAAGGACTCACAGACACACAAGAACTGGAAGTCTTGACGCGCTTGGCCAAACAGCGTAAGGATGCGATCGCCCAATACACCGACGCCAACCGCCCAGACTTGGCCGACAAGGAAGCCGCCGAACTTGCCATCCTTGAAGAATATTTACCGGCCCAACTGTCAGATGCTGATGTAGCAGCCGTCATCGATGGACTGATCGCCAAAACCGGCGCAACGTCTGCCAAAGACATGGGCAAAGTCATGGGACCGGCGATGAAAGAGCTTAAAGGTCGCGCTGATGGCGCGAAGGTGCAGGCCATGGTCAAAGCTAAGCTCGCAAGCTAACCCAGCCATCGCCTGCTGTATCTGGACTCACCCGCTATTTACAACGGTGCATAGCCAAAGGTGACGTTGAACTCACGACACCAGATTGCCACCGTTTGATACTCATTGATATCAATGCTCGCAGGAATCAGGTAGCGCTGCTCACCTTCAAAGCTTTGGAGCGTTGCCAGCGTGACGTAGTCGGCTTCGTCAATGCTGACGGGCACAGTGGCACCAGTGTGGAGGACAACCTGCACATCGGGACCGCGAGCCGTATCAAACGCGTCATCAAACACGATGTAGGTTTGACCATTTTCCGTCACCACACTGGCGGTACCCGTGGTGTCCTTCTCTTGCTCCACGGTGACAAACGGTTGGGGTGTTGATGTGGCCTGGGCAACGTTTACCGTCTCAACCTGATTGGTGAGCGTTGAAAATTCCACCGGTTTGAAGGCATTCGCCGCAGATGCCAACGTAATGCCTAAGGTAGTCGCAGAAATGGCGGCAAGAATAAAGCGTTTCATCAGTCATATCTCCTTAACGTGCAAAAACGAACAAACTCAACTGTTCATCGCTATCTTCCCGAATGTTCTTGAAAATGCCTTGACAGAGTCCTGAGAACCCCCTGAGCAATCACCCGCTTGCCTAAGGACTGCCTGAGAAGCGATCGCGCGTCTTTTCTCCAAGCTGACAGCCTGCCAGGGCGATCGCGACAAGTCCCCCTTGCTCGGTAAACCAGACAGTACTCATTGACAGCCCAACCTCCCAAGCTGATCCTGATGCTGTGAAACAGCGCGAGACAACTGTCCGCCCTGCCACCTAGCGCTTCGACAATGCTCACGATATCAAGAGTTTGCTCACTCAATATCACGATGCATTGCTCAGAACTTCGTGTGCTGCTAACTCTCTAACATTTGTAGCTTGTACAAGCTGGCGTACAGGCCATCCTGCGCCAAGAGCGCTTCATGATTGCCTTGCTCAATGAGCTCGCCATGCTTCAGCACCAAAATGCGATCCACATTGCGAATGGTTGAGAGGCGATGAGCGATAATAATCGCGGTGCGATCCTGCAGCAGGTTTTCTAATGCCTCTTGAATCAGGGCTTCCGTACCCACATCCAAATTGGCCGTCGCTTCATCCAAAATCAAAATGCCGGGGTTGCGAATCGCCGCACGGGCAAAGGCCAGCAGTTGTTTTTGCCCGCCCGAAAGGTTGGTGCCGCGCTCTCGCAGCAGCGTGTCATAGCCCTGAGGCAACTGCTCAATAAACGACGCGACATTCGTTTTTTCAGCAGCAGCCTTGACCGCTGCCAACGAATAGTCTTCACCCAAAGTAATGTTGCTCTTAATATCACCCGCAAAGAGAAAGCCATCTTGCAAGATCACGGCCATGCGACGACGCAGCTCAGCTTGAGGTAAATCGCGAATATTGACGCCCTCTAGTCGAATCGCGCCCTCAGTGACGTCATACAACCGGCAGAGCAGACGAATAATCGAACTTTTGCCCGCCCCAGTGGGACCAACTAGGGCAACTTTCTCACCGGGACGAAGGGTGAAATCTAAGTTTTTGAGCACAGGCTCGTCAGGCTTATAGCCAAACCAGACCCGGTCGAAACGAATTTCAGACGCGGCCACTGACGTCGTGGCCTCAGTCGCTGGGTCAGCGATCGGTACATCCGCGACCGCCGCCAAGGGTGCATGACTCGAACCGTTGATTTGAGGTAATCGGGGCTGGACCGCCACCGGTTGGGGGATCGGTGGCACCGATGCCGGATCTTGAATCTCTAACGGCACCGTAAATAGATCAGTAATGCGCTCGACGGCAGTAAACCCCGCTTGAATCGACGTGAACTTATCAGCAAACTGCCGGAGTGGATCAAACAGACGTTGAGCAAACAGAATAAAGGACGCCAGTGCCCCGAAGGTAAGCGAGTCCTGCAAAACGAGATATCCGCCCAGCCAAAGCACGCCCGCGATCGCCACCAGAGCAATCCATTCCAGCGTGGCTGACACTGCCGAGTCATGAAAAATCGTCTTATCGATCGCCCGTACATATTGCCGATTGGTTTTGCGGAAGCCCTCGGCGTTGTAACGCTCCCGGCGAAACATTTGCACCACTTCGATGCCCAAAATGTTTTCTTGTAGCGCCGCATTGAGTTCTGAAAGTTTTTCTCGCGCTCGATAATTCGCCTTGCGATATTGCTGTTGAAAATAAATGATCAGCCAGGTCACCGGCAACAGCATCGCCATCA
>ERZ1740065.995-NODE-995-length-16448-cov-12.249680_pt1 | contig 16448 bp, 18 predicted proteins | sample MGYA00581738_ERZ1740065 | MGnify/ENA primary metagenome ERZ1740065 (study PRJEB43018, sample SAMN04849749) | marine metagenome | isolation source: floating plastic debris | place: Pacific Ocean | collected 2008-09-01 | study: EMG produced TPA metagenomics...
TAAAACATTTTATACCAGCAATGTAAGCTCAATTTTATTGTATGGTGCACCCGCCCGGTACAGTTTTATATAAAAAATGGCAAGGATACGTTGGAACGCATCCAACGTTCTGCTACCAGGATTATTTTACCTGATGTCACATATGAAGAGAGGCTAGCCCACCTATCCATCCCTGTTCTCAATGATTTTATTTTTGAATGTTGTGAAGTACATTTTAACAAGATCTCCAAGGATGTGAACCACCCACTTTACAGCAGAGTAGTTTTTAATAATCTTAAGATATCTTTCAGAGAGAAAAATGTGTCATCAAGATTCCGTCCTGCTGTCGCCAGAACTCAGAAAAGGGCAAGAAGTTTTTTATACGATTTTTTAACAACGGAAATATTTACACAGAGTAGTCGCTCCTTTTTCATTTAGTCTATCAACCACGTCTTAGTGGAGTGACATGAAATGAAATGAAATAAACTAAACTAACCATACAAGGAAAGACAACTCTAAAACAACACACACTTCCAATTGCACTCTGCTTCAGAATCTTATATCACAAGGTATATACTGTATGCTTGTTCGTAGTGACATAGACTTACATAGACTCACTCAAATCAATCTATGATTATCTAGGGAGAATTGTATGGATCTGCAGGAATGGTAAGGTACAATGATGACTAAGGAGTGAGACAGACAAGGTTTTAATGTTACCGTAAACAAAGGAATTTCCCCCAGCCCATATTATAGCTATAATTGTAGCCAGATCTCTTGTTTGTGCTATAGCTAATACTATGATTCCACTGACTGTCACTATCACACCTGGTCTGTATGAATGCAGCCACAGACGCTGTACATAGTACAATTATAGTACTATTGGTACAGCACTGCTCCAGCTCTCTCACCTGGTGTGGCATTAGCGCCTGCCACCGGCTCAGCCTGAGTGTCTGCTAGCTGGGGTTCTATGTTTGATACATCTGGAGGGTCCATAGGTACGTCCTCAAACAGACCGGGCCCACCGAGCAGATCAGTGTCTACAATGAAAGAAGCAGCAGTAGCATCGCAGTGCCCGGCATAACAAACAAGTGGATGGGCGACCAGTGGATGGGTGACCAGTGGATGGTCTATATAAGCGTACCTAGGCCGTCATCGCCGAACCCGTCATTCTCCACCATCCTCTCCTGGTCGGTCAGCGTCACGTCCATCTTACTCGTCTCGTCAGCAGCGGCGATCGTACTCGCGTCCCCGATTGGGGCCGGAGTCTGGAACAGAGAGTCCTCTATCGTCGACGCCTCCCTCATCAGCTCACGCTCATCAAAGCCAATATCACCTGAGAAAGAGAGAGAGAGAGTGAGTGTGTCAACAGTAAGCATGTAACACTGGTGTAACACTGCGCCGGTGGCAGACAATGGATACATACCGAACCCATCATCGGTGATGAAGTTGATATGTCCCACGTCCTCCTTGATGGTGATCTCTTCCGGCCGACTCTGGTTGATAGCAAACTTGGGCGTCACGTCCACAGTGCTGGTGTCACAACGAATACGTGACCATAATGTATGCGGCGCGGCATCAATCAGCACATGTAACACAGCAGTCACACTTACTCCATCTCAAAATCATTGAAGTTGGCATCAAAATCATCAAAGTTTTCTTGCAGTGTGATGGCGCTAGCTGCGGCCTCCCTGTGTTCGTCAGGAAGATCCACAACACCTGGCCGGAATGCCATCTTGATCTTAACAAATGCCTCATTGCAATCAGCCAAGAGGTACTTTGTCTTCCGTGAGTAAATTCGCACCACACCGAGTAGAAGATGACCAGATGTCCTTAGGGCAAGTTTCACCTAGAGCAGAGGAGTCATGTGATCAGCGACTATACTATCTGGTATTGTATCATGTTAGACAAGCAACCACACCCTCAGTCATGATTGTTATCATTTCTACCAACTCATAGCGACGCCCTGAGTGATCTAGTGGAGAGTTTAATATTTGTACACTAGCACCAGGCGAACCAAACATGATCACCTTTGAAATCTAGTCCGTACAATAACACTGATCTATGCTCCAGGAAAAGCATGCCACACAGTCTCAAGATGACATGCACAATGGGAAGCAAACGTTTGAACACTCATGGCTAGCAACTGAGTCGGCAGTCAAACCTTTTACTGCAACATCATCGGGTGGTGGCAAGCACTCTTTGTCTCGCATAACGTGCGAACTTACCTTGGGTTCTAGTATAGCATCCACTGTGCTGTCAATGTTTGTCTCATATACTTGAGCTTTGGTCAACTTCTTCTCCCAATGAGCAGCGAGCCATATCTTTGCTAACGGTCCTCTTTTGCTGAGCACGAAATGTGCGTAAAACATTTTCCTAGATTTGTCTTAGGGTGGCCGTAACACCGTACCTAAATGGACACAGTGCATCATATACTATCGGAATACCACAGTTCAACACTGTTGCTGTAGCAGAAGGAATATTTTCATTCGAATCATTAAACTGAAGGCATATAGCTTCCAGAGATACACTCAAAAAAGGCTGCCAACAATCATCAACCAACTGTTGGCATAACAAAACGTCAACAAAACAAGATAAGGTCTTACCTTTGTCAGGGACGGTATATTTTTAGACTATAAAGAGAGAATTCACTCTACTTGCACATTTAGCTAGGTACATGTGGTGCATATGCCAACTAGAGCGTAGAGGACTGGTAGAGATTGCATCTACAGACTTCGGGCGCGAGTTCGAAGATGACCGCTTTTTTCCCCACGGTAATGGCGTCCGGTTGGCCGTAACAAAATAAAGATTTTGTAATCTTGATTGAGAAAACTTGTAGATAAATTTAGAATTATAATATTAAGAAAAAATTTAGATAATTTATATATTTTGTAGGTAAGTACTGGATACATACTTTTTGACTTTGTTTCCACTCCAACACAGAATCACGAGAGGATAACTACGGTGTTACTATTATTGGTGTACCCGCTTATACCAACTGACCGACTGACTGACCGATTGACCGACTGACTGACTGACCAACTGACCGACCGGCTGACCGACTGGCTGGCCGATTGACTGGCTGATTGACTGACTGAGCTGTGTTGCATACCCACATGTCTGCAAAAGCATTTGACTCAAAGTGTAAAATGAATCAGAGACAACATTCCATTCCTGACAACTCAAACCTTCCCATCCTCGCCCTCAGTGACCAGACAGTGTTGCGTAGCCATCTGTATCAATGTTTGTTGTAATCAGCCAAAAAATTCCTTTACATGAATAAAAAACTGGTAAAATATTAATTATAGTCTGGTGGCAGCAAAGCATCAGAATGTACAATACGATGCCGTTGCTAGCTAACAAGTGATTTCTGGAGCATGGAGATCAGTTGACGAGTGTAGAACTGCTTATAATCAGGAGGCAGGCTGTCCATCGCTTTCAGTGCTCGTGTCACGCCTTGCTGGGCTCTCACTGCAGGGACAAGGTCCTTGTTCCCATACACATCTTTGTTATCATAAAACTTGGCGTCCAAATTTTTCCAGAAGACGTTGACAGCGACACTGAAGTCTAGTGCCGCTACGTTGTGGAACCACAAAGCTGTAAGAGAGGAGTATGGATTGTATACCCGGTCACTAGCACTATCACACAGACTATTCCATATATTATGTAGAGTATCTATGAACTCAAGCCGCCTATAATTACCCACTGCTGCAGCTACTCATCAGCCTAGCGTTGCAAGGTGACAACCGATCATCACAACTAGCCAGCAGAGGTCACTGTAAGGTGAAGGTGACAATAAATATACCTGGAATGAAGATAACATCGCCTGGTAGAAGAGTCTCTGCATACGCTGTCGATTTGGAGAAGAGAGGAAACTGCTCTAGGTCAGGATTTTCAGGGTGTAATACCATTGACTTGTCACCTGGTGTTCATAGAGACAGCAGGACGTAGAGACGGCAGGACGTAGAGACGGCAGGACGTAGAGACGGCAGGACATGAAAATAGTATTAGGATAAATAAATAGTGTGTCTGACTAAGAAAAATAAAAATGCTGTTCATAGACTTGTGGACTCAGATCAGCTGAAGATATCAGTGCTTTGCAGGTATAACTTGTGTACAAGTAGTCAATGGAAATGAGATCAAGATATGTGGTGTTTATATGACATGTAACTATTCTTTAGTTTATCAAGGTTGTGTGTAACAACACGGAGAGAGCGTCATACCATGCATGTAGAGAAATGGTAGGTCAGACGGAGGGAAGAGGGTAATTTTCTTTTTACCAACAACCTGAATCAGCAAGTTATCCATGACCTGCAACCAATCATCATTTGTTTGTAACTAGGGGTTGTCTCGTTACCCAGCCCTTCCAGCACTATGAGCCTTGTACTAGCTAAGGAACCCAGGCCTGATACCTCACATCTACCCACAACTGATGGCACAACGCAATACCAATGGTTTATGAGTACACATGCACTCATTATGCTACTGCTAGTCTATCAACGCACTGCCCCCTTACATCGTAATGTGTCCAGAGCTGGCAGCATGGGGAGGCGATTCGAAATACAGATGAGAAAAATTGATCCTGGTCAAACACAGAGGGGATCGTTATGTCGTCAGCGATCTGTAACAAAATAATAACAAAAGAGTCTGAAAAAAACAGCAGCACATGATTAGGAGAGGATAAGATAGGCAGGCCAGACACATATGGAGATATCGTTGTCATGGAGACGGCCATGATTGACATACAGAAAGCAAGGGCAGGGAATGGATAAGCGGAAGAGTTGCTCACAGATGGATATTGTTTGTGGACATCTGATACATCTTTCCTGACATCGTCTCCCAGTGATCTCAGGTAGTAGTGCTCGTCGGCACTAATGAAATACTCGGTGAGGGCAGACCCAGCCTCGCGTGACACTCGCTGGATGTAATCTTTGAATCTCAGACTCCTAATAAACATAAAATGCAGTTAACATTGCCTCTCTCTCTCTCTCTCTGTCGGAGTACTGACACATACCTGTAGATGAAGTTCTTGTTGATGAAGTCTAGCTGGGCGGTTGGACAGACGTGTATTTTAACCTCTATGTCACCCAGACGCTGAGACAGATACTCAGCAGTCCACTTGTACCGACACTCTCCTATATCCAGACCACGGAATATGATAGGCTCTCTCTGCAGCATTGCGATATACAGTACAGCCATCAGGTACTGATACTGTCAGTACAGAGCAGCATCGTCGGTATCATAGCAACCTACTCGTGAGGAAGTGACTTCATTGAATGTCTCCTTATCCAAACTACTGGTTTCAATTATTGTCACAGGATAAGTAGAGCACATGGCATCACCTCTGAAACAGTGCGCAGGTAAACAGTATGCGGGTTAAACAGTGCACAGGTAACACACTGTATTACATAGATGGTAAAGGTTCCAGGAAAGCTGAATATGGAGCTTCTTTCTACATACTGCATCATTATGAAAACTCAAAGCAATGGAAATAACTTTTTATTAGAAGACATACAATCTTTCTAGAGGGAATTGATACTGTGCTGATAAGGTAGAACTACTGTCACATGTGGAGCAACATTATTATCAGAGAAATGATGGATAGACGGCATCACATAAAGTCGTCTGAATCATTCCCATCATCATAGTTAGTGCACATGTTCTCAGAACGCATTAAATTGTTATAACTCCTCTTCTCAGCTTCCTCCTGTTTCAACCGCTCAGCCTCCCTCTCATCTTTCCGTCTTTGCCTGTCCAACTCTTTCTTTTTCTCACGCTCTTGCGCATCTCGTGCCTCACGCAATGCTCTCAAATCGGGCTTCAGGTCCTCTTTTGTCTTGTTGAGGCGATTGACAATCTCGTTGATCCTCTTCTCCACATGAATTTTCTTAACTTCTTTCTGTTTGTAAAAGCCCACCTGTCCAACATCCATGGCCGCGGTCTTCTTCAGATTTTCGAACATAGTATAAACTACGTCGATATTGTTTGACTTATTTCCCTGGATGCTGTTTGCTTTGACGAGTTGAGCACAGTCAATGAGTACTGCCTCGGGAATGTCATCCAGTGCCTCACCAGGTCTGAGACGAAGGTACACGTGGGCTGACGATAGCTTGTCGACATGGAACCACACGTCTTCAGGGAAGCCCCACTTCAGGAGCTCCTCATTCTCATGCTTGTCTTCGCCCATGTAAATGTCATATCCAGGTGAAACAATGGCGCTTTTAAAATACACCACCATCTACAACATTTGCCGGTGATGTAAACTTGATGAACATGAGACTGCACATAATTGTGGAAGTTTATTTGCCACAATGAATTATGCTCCAGCTCAGATAAATAGAAGTAACTTTTAAATGGATTACAGGTTACAAGGTTTAACTGAAAATATATACTGGCACAACAACAACTTCCAACCATGAACAGCCCTTACTGGTCTGACAGCCACAGCGGAATACATCTAGTGAGAAAGTGTCTCATGCAAGGCTACTGCAAGATTCTCTACACGACAGAACGTGCCAATGGAGAGGGCGAAAACAATTCTCGTACATTTATGCACTATTTTCCCACACTATGGAGTTATACGGTGGCATTCAGGCCCATGCTCACGGGTGAATTCTTACAACAGCTACCAAGTTAGGGGTCCAAACAGTCACGGTTCTGACATTGACAGACACAACAAATATTGTGATGAGGAATACATCACTAAAGGTTTCTCACTAGAGATCAATTCTAATTTACTTACAGTCGCGTTCTCTTCTCTCTATCTGTACTCCAAAAACGTATTCGTCTGTGCTGCGCGACAGCTCCTGTCCTGTAACTTAAATTTTGCAGCAGCTGAGAGGTGGACTCAAGTGACAGTTTGAGTATGTGCTACAACGTAAGGTAGACATTCATTATACCTACCATAAATGTATATGCTCCTATCTTCTTGGTATCTACTGCTTGTAAGGCGACGGGTAGATGATGGAGAGGAAAACGAGCTCTCTTCTCTGTGAGAGTAATTAAAAATATGATAACTCAAAATCTAAGTCAAAGCGCTCTGGCAGTATAGAATCTTTGGTTCGCAAAGTTACAACTATTATGTATGAAAATGAAACTACTGTGCACGCTGTTGACCATAGTAGGAGAGCCAATTACAGCCAGCGTTATAATATATCGCCCCCAGAGAACCAATGATTAGATCGATTAGATGTCTTGCTACGCAGTGCGGTCCAGGTTTTTCTCCCGCACCCATTTCCGGACACAATATTCTGCTGCTGTCAACTGCTGTTTCACTGCTGTGTGGACCGTATAATACTGCTATAAGTTCTCTATCACCACTATTACTACCAGAACAGCGTTTAGATACCTACTTGTGTTTTTGGATCTGCAATAATATTGCTGCTGTGTCTTGTACTTGGATGGTTATCAATGGCATCTAGAAACCTGACAGATGTTTTCATTCTGATGAGGAATAATGCTATCCAGAGTAGACATATATATTCGGAATCGGTAAGGAACTTCTGGTTGCTAGAATAGTGTAAACTCTCACTACTGTACTGTACCAATATACTGCACCATTTTATGCGTGCTGTGAATTAGTATTTCTGTTTTTTATCCATCGCTATGATACGATACATTGGCTGCACTCATCGTGAGTTCTTACGATCGATCAAATTGAGCTGTATTGCTAAACCATCGTTATGTTGTTGTAATTTTTGTGATTATTTATTGAGGTTTTCATGAGATGTAAATATCTGCTAACCTAATCAATGTATGCACATGTAATATAGTTTTTGTCGCATCTGCCTGTTGCTGTTGATGGGTTTATCTGATGTAGAGCTTCGATGACAGAACAGCTCTAGTCAGCTCAGATTTGGAGAATGGGAACATGGGTTATTCTACCCGGGCAACACTTCCCCCTGATTGGTATGATACGTCTTGTCATCACGTACTGTCAATTTGTATATGTATGAGAGATACGGTGAGAGATGCGGTGAGAGATACGGTGAGAGATGCGGTGAGAGATACGGTGAGAGATACGGTGAGAGATACGGTGGGCTTGGCTTATCGAGTCTTGATTACTCTTATTTTATTTCAAAAGATTTCATCACATGCTGGCTTTATAGTAGGCAGGAAGGTGTTGTTATTGAGTCGGTATTATGGTGAAATAGATTTTTTAGAATCCGAAGCCATTGTATGGCACACAGCAGTAGCCAGACTGACAGGGGCGCAATCCAGTCGCCGCATCTATCGCCACTGGGATCTCTGTTCCCACGCAGTTGATTCTGCACACTCCTTTCAACGCTGTGCCATCCGCCCAATCCGGTGTACAAGCTTCGTCTTGCTCTGAAATTATCAGACTGCCTGTCACAGTGTCATATTGCTTTGATAAATTGTAGTCATACTTTGACTCCTTACTTGGAAGTGACGCAGCTTGGATGATGGTAAAGATGAGAGCAAATGTAGCCAGCCAAGTACTCATGCTGCAATGACATGATATTCCATTACATGATACTATAAAATACTATATCATATGCTATATGATATAGTATGCTATACTATAAGATAGTAGGCTGTAGGTCAATGCACAGAGACTGTAGTGAAGACAAACTTACTGAAACTTCATTTTGATTCTGTGGTTGGATTGCTGTAACTTCTCGCCAGTGACTCGAGTGCTGTTTGTCAATGTGTGTGCTCACCATATATAGGCCTACCAATGCACACGTGAGTATTGTGTAGATGTGCCAAGGACGTTATCGCACGCTGTGAACAAGCAGCTGGCCTCCATGTTGTATAACCACAACTCTTTAGTGTATTTTGGAATGATTTTGCACACCTTTGGTCTGTAGGGTTGATACGGTGGAAGAGATACAGAGGCAGGTTCCGTCTATCAAGAGGCAGAGTGAGTGAACTTTGTCCGCTTATAGTCAGATACACTGTACAGCAGCAGCTGCTGCCGTTATCTTGTGCACTCATTCGTGTATGAGAGGGATGAGTAAGATGTGATATGACGGTGATGGCATGCTGAGGCTTTCACTAATGGTGTCTATCGATTGCAGTGGTTGACTTGTCATCAATGCACACGAGGCATCTCAACCGGCCCACTCTCGACGACAGTATTCACGAGGAGCACCTCATTGAAGAGAAGACATCTCAGATCACTCATGTTTGTCTCACACACATATACCCATCCCCGTCGTCTCCTCGCTGAGGAATGCAATCATCAGGAGTTGTGTTCCCCTATGCCTCAGATGATGCAGCAGTGTCAGACGCTGATACACCGAGTGAGCAGCAAGATCAATAACTGCCCCAGCCCACAACAGTCGAAGCTAGCGAAGAATGTAGTGTCATCACTGGCGCGTGAGCTCCAGGACTTGTCTGGCCAGTACAGGAAGGCACAGTCCGACTACCTGGACAGTAAGTTATAGCAGGTGTCAGGCAGCTGTCAGGCAGGCGTCACTCTACGTAACTCATCGTGATGAGACGTGACCTGGGCTGGCTTTTAGTCACTGGTGAAAAAACTGTAGCTGCCAGATTTTAGGAGTTGTCTACTCATGGTCAACTACATCATTGCTTGATATCTTACAGAAAGTCGGTGCCACATCTGCGTGTTGCTTGCCTGCGTGTTGCTTGTTTGTGTGTTGCTTGTTTGCGTGTTGCTTATTTGTGTGTTGCATGCTCATTAGTGCTGTACTTCTCCAAAATAATTAATCTCGATTAATCATCCGATTGAAATTTTTATTCTTGAATTGATCTTATTTTAATCTTTCCACCACCAATTAGTTCCTGAGCTATAAAATTCACAGTAGTATCATTGCTACCAGCTGCAGCAGCTGACGTTAACATCACTGTAACGTCTTTGGTGGGTTATTGGTGGTATTACCTGCACTGGTGTTGAGTTTGCTTGGATAGATACACTATCATACTTGTTCACAGATCTTTGTAGCATATTTTTCTTAGTTTTTCAGTGGAAATTACCCTCAAACTAGCCACAAGATTAATCTTGTGACATAAAATTAATCTTCTGAGCAATTAATCTTAGTTAATCTTAGAAAAACTCGATTAAAATGCAGCACTAATGATGCTCATGAATATCCTATAGTTTTTTGCCTCTGAATCTCTTTGATTTTTCCAAAAGAACATGAATGCTCATATTATCATCTGTTTGGATGCAAGTTTAAACTAGATTTACAATTTCACTGCTCTGGTCAAACAGCGAGGGAGACAAACGTATCGCCCAGCATATTCAGAAGTAATTCAGTCCTGAACATTCACGAAACCAGCGACCAGTGACATGAGACATGTGACATGTACTCTATCAGTGATCACTACTAGTCGTTCCTCGTTACCAAAGGCAAAGATGCAGAGATAACGTCTACAATAATTCTAGCTTACATATTATTGACCAGTACGTCAAGATAAGACAACTCCAACTTCAGTATGGTGGGTAGCTACTTTACCTTATATAATAGTCTCCTGCTATGACCAAAGTTGGAGTTGTCTTATCTTGATGTACTGGTCAGTACTATGTAAGCTAGAATTATTGTAGACTTTCTTTCTGCATCTTTGTCTTTGGTAACGAGGAACCCCCAGCTATCTATCTATCTCTCTATCAGCTATCTCTATCTCACGCCAGCATCCTGTCCTGGGTAGCAATATCCACTCTGCAGGTCTCATTTCTCATTCTCTTGCATTCTGGGAAGACTAACTCAATAGGAGCCAGTGTGGCAGTGACAGTTTGCGACGTCTGCTCTACCTCCTGCTGTAGCTATCTTCACTCTATAGTTGTTAGTTATACCATTATTTACCATTGAATCCAGTATTATTCGTGAGTTCTTGTTGAGTGATCTATATCGACATGTCTACTGCCGACCTTTGATGAAATGACCTTAACATACTTAGAAATGAAGAGTCGTGAGTCACGGGCCTCTCAGCTATTCCAGACGTCCACGAGTACAGCTGAACTGGACAGTCAAGGCTTTGAAGAAATTGATCTCTATGATAGGGTGAGGGTTGTCTTCTCCTTCATATATGTCACAGTTTTTCATACAACGGGCAGCTCATCTCTGTATTCGAATGCAGAGTTTTGCTCGGGAGCACATGCAGGCTGTGCAGGAGAACACAGCGGCGGTGGAGCAGAGGGAACAGGAAATCAAGAAGATTGCACAATCTATTACCGATCTAAACACAATATTCAAAGATCTAGCCGCTATGATTGTTGATCAGGTAATTCATTGATGTTGATGTTGATGTTGATGTTGATGGCATTGCTGTATACGCAGCCAGCCAATAATATGCAGGGAATGGTTTCGTCTCATTGAATGGCTGCTCTGTTATAGGGTACAGTACTGGACCGGATAGACTATAACATAGAGCAGACGTCCGTCCACGTGGAGCAGGGGCACCAGCAACTAGTCAAAGCTGAGAAATATCAGAAGAAGAATAGGAAGATGATATTCATTCTCATACTCGCTGGAGTAGCTGTCGTCCTCATAGTCATTCTATTATTTAAGACGTCACACTGATGTTACACGTACATCAGAACTGTCTCTCTGCATATCTGTGATACCCATTCCTCATCATGTTCCATAGACTTCGAGATTGTAAATAGTTATGATTCACTTCCATATAAATTCATGGCTGAACTGTTGATTGAATGAAAGATTTGATAGAAGTTAAGGGTGTAATGCTGCGATGAAATCCAGTTCTTCCCATGTAATTTTATTGCGCTCATTCGGAGTTGTCCTCTCAGGCTACACCTCGTACCACGCTGACAGGGTCAAGTCACATGTCATATAGATTTCATAGCCTCATATCATCTCAGTGCGACAGCATACCGGAACTTTGATTGAGAGGAGACTAGCCGTCATGTGATCAGCAGCAGTGCTGACGTAGCGTCTCTACACACTGCCGATGTCTGTTAGTCTAGTCGTGGTGAAATCCGTGTAAAGAATATGTAATGGGAGGAAAGTCATTCATTTCATTGGTTACTGATAGGCCCCACAAGTCTACATGTAATGTTAGTTGTGCTGCAGACGCTGATTGGTGCGTGTGACCTGTGACATGTCAGAGGTAGGACACAACACTTTTTTCCAGGCGTCACGCAGGCATTCAGCTCCTTTTCCAAGTTGTATCTGATTGAGATGTAGTACCGTGGACATTTCTCTCTGCACACTCCATCCTTGGTTGTATCATTCACCCAACGGAATGTGCATATCTCTTCTAAATGCATATAGTTGACGTTTACATCTCCATTTCCACCGTCAGTAATAATTAGCTATGTCTTACCTGCAGTGGAGGCAGTGAGTGTGAGGAGGAGGACAAAGCGCATCAGCCCGATACACACACTGTAATGATATGGAGTGTAAACCGCCAGTGAATGATCAGCGTATTGTAGTGAGTCTGTCATATGATCTTACCTAACTCTCATGGTGACTGTTGGTTAGTCTCTATAGCTTCACTCAGCAACTCCACTGAATACCAAACCCTTGTTATATGGACTAATGGCACATGCATAACTCATGGTCAACACGATGGTCACACTTGTGAATGAACAGATGTTCCAATGCAGCTGTAGCTGCTGCAGCTAACAGAAGTGCAGCTGCATTGGAGTGAACGCACAACCAGGTCTGAGTGGACAACTCGAAATATGTGACGTATAATTACCTGGAAAGAGTCTAAGGAACAATGGCGAGGAATGAGGGTAACAGACATGCTGAGAGACAGGTCGGATGTATGTGTGGTTCAGATATCGAGTGGTTCAGTTTCATTTATGGTGGTGGTTAGGCTGATGCTGCTAGTAGGATACAAGGCTATACTCCTGGAATATTGGTTACGTTGACACTAGAATTACTTGATAAAAGACCTGCGATCATCTTGGTATTGGACATACTCTGCATGTTATACACACTGGAAACAAACATTACGGTTACAGTTTTGGAGTTGTCTCCTCACACATGATCATAGAACTAGTAATGCCTGTATACAGTGCATGCGTATTTATCGCTGCTCCTCTGTACAGCTGTAGTTTATGAAGCTTTGCTTCCACTGATGTAAGGGAAGCTTTAGCTGCTCTGTTCGGCCAACTTGTCCAGGTATTGTGTTACTCCTGTCATATTATGGTATTAGTTGGACCTCCTCCTCTCCCTCCTACCCATACTGCTTTCAGTCCTTACCCGTGTTGCCATGGTGACAATGATATACATGTGGTGAATACCAACTTGGTAACATCATGATGTGATGAGGAGTAACGCATTGCTTAGTTTATTGGTTGCATAGTTACTGAGGTCATAACTGATTGGTGAACTCATCACGCTCACATGTAGCGAAAACAGCACACTTTGCTGGTCGACGCACAGGGAACCACCGTCCTATCGAATCTGACAGGGATTTAGAGTGGTGGGCAGGTCAATTTACATACTCCAGTCTTGTTGGTGTCGTTGACCCAAGGCACTGTACATGTCTCTTCTTCTAAATGCACACAATAGTCTGGTTACGTCTCAACTCTCAATTGTCAGTAATGGGTGATGGGTAATAATTACCTGCAGTGGAGGCAGTGAGTGTGAGGAGGAGGACAAAGCTCATCAGCCAGATACACATACTGCAACGATATACAGTGTAAAACAGTAGTGATTAGTGTATCATAGTGGAGTTCTTACTGATCTTACTTGACTCTCATAGTGACTTCTTGTCTCTGTAAGTTCACTCAGTCAAGATGGTGTGATCCTGTGTTTACAGACCATGAATTGTCACTCTTCTTATATATATTGATAACACATATGGTGCACATAGGCTACGATAAGCAGCACAATGTGAGTTTCCAGCTGCTTCTGCTATTCAAGATACCGCATTGATGCTTCTCAAACTAATTTCAGTTGTATGCCCTTTTCTGTCTCTCATGTCACTCCGCAGTATCGAACAAAGGCTGCAGATAGCATAGAGCTGGCTACCTCCGTATATCAGAAGATGTGCGCTCATGGGTGGGTGTGATCTTACCTGCAATGCCTCATGACAGTTGCCATGGTTACTCATATACACAAATATATGGTGGTGATATACTTTGCCACAGGTAGAGGTAGTCTCAACTAATACGTGCTATGGACATAACTGCAAGTATCCGTGCATGACATATGTTGGTATTGGTGGCACATCTACACACTACACTGAGTTCTTGTTTATTATTGCGCTGCAATCTGCACTCATTTTCCCGAAATTTTAGGAGAGGACAACTCCCTAAAAAGCTTCTAGCGAGGTGTGCATTTACTTTTCTGCCGTTCTTTTCAGAATTTTTTGCTCGCGCTGTACTGACCAGGTCAGATGAACATTCTACCCCATAAATAGATCGTCTGATTATTTCTATTACAAACTTTTGTCTACTCTATGATAACGTATTCCTTGTTGTAGATTTCTCACAATATGTCTGACGACCTAGAAGCTATAAGAGCCAAGAGAATGGCTGAGCTGCAAGCTAATCAGGTTTTTGTAGTGCACATCACCCTTCAGATTGCTTCCAGCTAAACGAGCACGCAGTAAATGGACTTGTTTTTTTATTCTACATTAATACATGCTGTTTTATTTTTGTCAATTAATCCTAATGAAACAGCGATTGCATGAGTAATAGTGTGATATACGCGGTTACTTTTAGGGAAGAGATAATGGCCAACAAGAGGAAATGAGAAGACAACAAGAAGATATGAAGAACAACGTCATGTCTCAGGTTCTATCACAAGAGGCCAGAGCTAGATGTCTGTCATAAATAAATGTACATTCGTTCGATATGCAGATTCCGTGTGCTCACTCTCTCGTCCCTTGCAGTGAATACAATAGCGCTTACAAAGCCAGAAAAAGCTCAAAAAGTGGAGATGATGCTGGTTCAAATGGCCAGATCCGGTCAAATTCAAGAAAAGGTAAGATTCTGTTGATGTTTTCGCTGTCATTAGTCCAATTCTACCTGCTGCAAATATGCTGCCAGCTTATTTCCTCCACTTCAACTTGTAGCTCAGTGAAGCTCAGTTCAAAAGTTTGCTGGAGAGGTTCAGTGAACAAACACAGAAATCTACGTCTGTCAAGGTTAGTATGATAACTTGATGAGTGTACTGGAATTCTATTGGTGCGTTCATTGATGGTGTACTGGAATTTCATTGGTGCATTTATTGATGTGGTACTGGAATTCTATTGGTGTATTTATTGATGTGGGAACTGAAGGTTATGATTACGAGTGGTAGGAGTGATTTTTTACTTGTTTCCAGTTCGATCGACGAAGAGCTGCTCTGGACAGCGATGACGATGACTACTGAGCCATGACCATAACGTCTGCTATTGCCGCTGCTCATGTAAGACTTAGTACGACAGTGACGTTTTTTCTGACTATCTGCCCATTATATTATAGCTATCCCATTACTTCCTGTTTGTGTGCCGCTTGTCTATTGTTAAAATGAACATTTTCAAGTACATACTTTTGCTTTTGCTGCGGAAACATATTAGTCAAATAATATTTAAATCTATCAACTTTACCTCAGTAATTGCGTGGAGGTAAGTATTACACACATAGTGTGTGATACTGCAATTCGATTCGATTCTCTCTCAGAGGCTTCAATATTTGATTTCGATTTCAGAGGTAGATCTACGGTAAAACTGCAAAAAAACTACAGGCTTGGAGTGGCTACCATCAATTTTCCCGAATAGTTTTCCCTCATTGAGACTGTAAACACTACCTATCACTGACATGCTGTGCTCTGATGATTTATTTACACAACAGCTGAAAGATTACGGATAAAAGCCATTTAATACAAATTGCTTTCGATTTTCAAGGCTAGTAGGGATTCCCAAGGCTAGCAAGGATTCCCAAGGCTAGCTAGGATCGATTGAACATTATTTTCTGATCTTCAATATTCGATAGTATCGTGTATCGAACCAACACTAGTGTAGATGCAGTATTGGTCCCATGTACAGTATATACCCTAATATTCTCATGTATCGTATAGACCCTAATATTCTCATGTATCGTAGTCATATTAATTTGCAAAAATATGTAGCGATTAGTGATATGCAGGAAATTGCTAATGATAAATTCAGCTAAGTTGTCACATCATGAAAACCTTCGAGAGTTGTCATCTCATTATCAATGGAACTCCTGATATGATGATGGTAGGCATGTTGGTGACTTCATAGAAGCTGATTGTTTTGGTGGGGGAGGTACTTCTCCTCGATTTTTAAAATGGATTCTATCCACGAACACTAAAATTTCTTCTCATCATCATGTTGTATGTTGTATATATTTTATATGTTGTATATATTTTATATGTTGTATATATTTTATATGTTGTATATATTGTATATATCACAATGTGTCTATTCCAGACAAGGAATATTTATCTAGACTTGCCTGACCTCACCTACTCAGACGTCTTAACGCTGAGGTGCAAAATTATCCCAGTCACGCCGTCACAGTGCAGTCACGCCGTCACAGTGCAGTCACGCCGTCACAG
>ERZ1740065.996-NODE-996-length-16437-cov-11.138017_pt1 | contig 16437 bp, 11 predicted proteins | sample MGYA00581738_ERZ1740065 | MGnify/ENA primary metagenome ERZ1740065 (study PRJEB43018, sample SAMN04849749) | marine metagenome | isolation source: floating plastic debris | place: Pacific Ocean | collected 2008-09-01 | study: EMG produced TPA metagenomics...
CCCCCCCCCCCCACTCAGTAGCTGCGGGCAGTCATACTAAAAGCGATTGTCACCACAGTAGTAACATTTGATCCGTGACTTTTGCGTATGTCACTGCTCCCTCCCATTCTGCACACCAGTCCGGCCGACCAGAAGGGAAACGAACTGGTCGATACGCTAGCCTCACTTTCCCACTACCTTAATCAATTGGCCCATTTGGTCATCCTGGTCACGGAGGGTACATACTGGCCCCCCCCCTGCCAATCTAGTGCCCCCCCCCCACCTACAAGTAGGCGTCTGCATGGGCCATCACTGCCCCAAGTGTCTGTGGGATAGCTGCCAGTAGGTGCTGATGCAGTTCGTTGTGACTAACAGTCTGCTGAAACACCTCCATGCCGGCGACAAGAGTTGTCTCATGACGCCGATTCGCAAGCTGTCTGATCAATTCAGCATGCTCATCCAACGTGCACTTTTTTGGTCCTTCTGTAGTAAGCTGAGCTTGGTACTAATCAAAATCTAAAGATGGTTATTCTATGGACTCCAACTTCACATGTTGTATCGATCGTCCCCTTCTATTCTACCCTCTCTCCCTGCTCCCTCTCTCCCCACTCCCTCTCTTCCTGTCCCCCCCGCTCTCCCCGCTCCCTCTCTCCCTGCTCCCTCTCTCCCTGCCCACTGTCTCCATGCCCCATCTCTCACTAGCTGTCCATAGGGTGATTGTCTCCTCTGCCTATACACCTGTCTGTTAGTCCATCCAGTCCAGATAGGTTCAAATGAAATGCGTCACGTCTTCCTCTCTCAGAGTCATTTTTCCATTTGGTATCTATCGACGAGTTTCCAGTCCACATGCCACGGTTATCTCCAAACGCAACAAAAATCTGTAGCTCATCAGTTGAACTCCGCTTTCAATACTGATGGGAATGAATATCATAGATCATCATGTGATAGTGGAGTTTCTGCTTTTGTCTCTATCTTTTCATGTTCCTTTCTTGTCCCCAGTAGTAATGGAGATGATATGAGTAGTACCAGCGGGAAGGGGGGTCTGTCTGTTAACCTTTGGCCGTCCGATACTGATGAATTTTTACCCATGATGAGAGATGAAACAGATTCCAAGCCTGGTTGGTGACAGCTGCAGCAGCTAACTGATTTCAGTATGAGCTTCTAGAGCATGTTCAGACTTCGGTGGGCCGTGGCACCATACCAACACTTGTCATGTTAATGTCAATATGGCTTTGTGAAGTCAAGAAGGGTAATGAAAATTTACACACTGATAGACTGCAAGGCAGGTAACATGAAAAGAAATGAAAGATGTTATTGCCATTATATTCATGAAAGGAAGGAGATGGTGAAATTAACTCATCATAACCTTACAGCATGTGCCTTAGTAGTAACCTGAAAACCAACTATTTCTCTGCCAGCAGGAATGTTATCACAACAGCGGCAATCAAAAGGATCTTGATGTTGCAACCGGGAAGAGGAAGAGGAGAGGAGGGGGGAGAGAAGAGAGGAGGGAGAGGGGATGGAGAGGAAGAATACAGACAAAGGGAGAGTTCAAGAAGATAAATAAATGGGGAAAGAGGAGAACAAAGGGAGGGAGAGGGCAGGGAGAGGAGAGGAGGCAGGATGAGGGGATATATTTTCATGTTACCTTTCCGCCTTGCAGTTTATCAGCATGTAACTTTGATTACCGTTCATTACTACACTAGTTTGTCATCTGCCATTCACCTATAGACGTGACCTTCCTGCAGGCCACCAACTGACGCCTACGAATGCCTGCGAGAACTTTATCGGGGGTTTGCTAGCAATTTATAGTAAACCTAGGTGTGAAAAAAAGCAGGAGCATACAGACGATTGTGACAGGAGACTCACATTAAAATTAACAACTCCGCAGGGTCTCTCGAATGTGGGTCGCCAACCCTTTCCTGATACAAAGACATATCAATATAGAGCTGCATCTGCTGTGATATAACAAACATCCCTGACACAAATAAGTATGGGTTTGGAGCTGACAGTCCTGTTGTTTCACAAATGTATTGGTTGAATGTGACCTACTCTCTACAGCAGCACACTTGAAATCTCAGTAAAGCTACCAATCAAGTATACATTCTGTGAGTGGCTCCAAACTAACCAACTCAAGCCAACTCGACACTTGCTTAACAGTTTGTACTGCAGCTCACAATTCTGTGGATTTATAAGTGGCTGAGGCAGACAGGATGTCTCAGACTCAACTATAGAGGTAAAGCTGCTTATCACTACAGGCAGGACTTCATGGCAAAGGTTTCTATGCTAGTTGCTAAGTCGCTATGCTAGTCATTGCTTGTTGCATGGCGTATTATGCAATGCAACAAGATGATTGGGCTGTAGAGAGCTGAGGAAGCATATGGGCTCTCATAAGCCCATAGCATACAGCTACTTCCCCTCTTTATTGTGATCATCGGTGTGGAGGGTTGGAGGTGATGGTCCTTTTGCAATCTTTGCAGTGGTGATTGGCTCCACCAGCTACAGGTGACTTGCAACGTCCAGATTGGACGAATACTATACAACGCTACTCTTTCGGGTGGTGAATGTGAATAAAGAGAAAATACCTGGACTAGGTAAGGTAGCTTTATTGCAGTTCAGTACCTTTCCCAGATGTTGCTTTCCATTCTTTATTGATGATATAGTAGAAGTAGAGTAAAGAGTGAAGTGTAGACTTGATGAGTAAACATGAAAGTTGAAGATTGACAAACATAGAAAACTTGGCTTCTGTGAATCTCCCATTGTTCTGCGTGCAATCGTCCTGCGCCCAACTACCCTGCGTGCAATTCTCCACAAGCTCCAGCTTTTTAAACGCCTAAGCACGATAGCAATTGCTAGCAAACTCCCGATAAAAGGCTAAGCCACACTGCACTCGTGATCACGAATTTGCTCGTACGAGGAGTAGCAAGCAGACTCAAATTTGAAACCACATCGCACCTGCGAGCGATGATTGTGATCAACAAGCAACTAGCCAAGTGTGCCACCTCTATCCAATCAAATTTTGAGTCATCAGAGGCACTTTGGCTTTGTCCAATCATATCCCTACTCATGCGTAGCATTTGTGGTCAAAGTTCAACATGTTTGATCGTGCCTATGAGTGAATAATCCATTCGTGGCCACTCGCGTTCGTTCGCTAAGCTGGAGTTGAACTTGAAAGCATTAGGGAGCACAGAAGGTTTTCTCATTATTTTCTACTCTGGATTTCCAAAAATCCGAACACAAAAGAAAAAATCTAAACAGATCTAAGAAAATTCGAACATAAGCGAAATCCCTGCCGAACATCCGAACGGGTGCAAAAATCTGAACGGCTCGGCTAAAATCCTAACAGTTGAGACCCCTGTTATATATAAGCTGGAAGGAAATTGCTAAAAATTCTCAACGCTAAAAATACTGCTGATATGAGCACAATGCTATAATATTTTGTCCGCTATAATATTTTGTCCGCTAACATATTTGGGTTTACAGTAGCTGTTATAATGTATTGACATGTGCTTGTATGGTGCTATGACCCAGATAAGTCCAATGCGCTCTAGAAGACATGTGGTACTATACTAAAATCAGTTAACTGTTGCAGCTGTCATCAACCAGGCTGGGCATCTGATTCCTCTCTCATCATGGGTAACAAATCATCGGTATCAGGCGACAGGTCCGCAGACACCACTCATACCGTCTCTGTAACAACCGGGGACAAGAAAGGAGCAGGAACAGACGGAGACGTAAGTGGACATGTGCTGTATCTGATTAGAGTGAGGCAATAGACAATAACAGCAGGTCATTGTAATAAGTCAGACTTGTAGATTTCTTATGTCCGGTCAGACATATTCTGTAATAGTGCTTAATCCCTGCTGTTTTAGTGTACATTCGAATTATACCCTCATTTCTATGACATCCTAGCAGGAAGATAATGTTCGGGGCATAATTAGGCCAACATTTGGTTATCAACACTCGTTCATCCCATTATTGAGGCTTAAGGCAGCTAAATTTCATAATAAAAAACACGATTATAGCACTAACTGACCTTAATCTCAATGTGGAACACACGACAGCAGCTGGCTCATCTGTAAATTCTCGTGTACCCATTCAGATTTCAGCCGTGTCCAGATCTCAGCCGTGTCCAGATCTCAGCCATGTCCAGATTCCTAAAATCCGAGACAGAGATAATGCAGTTTGATGTAGTATTGTTTTGTTACACGTGAAACAGTGCCTGACTTTACAACTCAGCTATTCATTGATGCAGATTTACATGGCGTTTGGAGACAACCACAACATGTGGAGTGCAAGGAAGTTCCTGGACACAAAATGGAAGGACAACTTTGAAGCGGAGAATACAGATATCTTTCATGTGAATTTGTCAAGTTTGGATAAAATAACCGATATCTGTATCATCAGAGATAACACTAAGCCAGATGACGATTGGTTAGTCTTCAATGATTGATTTCTCAACCGTCAGCATAGCACACAGAAGATTCATATTAAAGAAAGCAGACGAAATTTGATCGACTTCATTTGATTTCATATCAAAGATGTTTTGAACTTTTGATTGCTCATAGCTCAGCGCCTGTCTCATCCATTGGTTATATACAATTTAATTAAATTCAAGTGAATGAAGCTCATCAGGTAATTTAGAGGTAGAATGTCTGTCCACCCAGTGTCAATACTTCTCAACGATGCCCTCTGTGATGTTTAGACACATTCTTCCTTTATAGGTATGTTGAGTGTGTGATAGTGGAATCGAAAGCTACAGGTGAAAAATTTTGCTTCCCTGTCAACCGTTGGGTGAAAGCAAAGAGTCGACTTTGCCTGTCAGAGTATGACTCCTCATTGCCCACTGACGAAAAGTACCCCAGACAGAGAGCCAAAGAGCTGGAAGAGAAAAGACGAGTGTACGAACTTGTAGAGCAGGAGCCAGGTCTTCCCATGCAGGTTCACGCAGTCACATATTGCCTAGTCTCTCACGTATCGCCTAGTATCTCACGTACCGCCTAGTCTCTCACATATCGCCTAGTATCTCACGTATCGCCTAGTATCTCACGTACCGCCTAGTCTCTCACGTACCGCCTAGTCTCTCACATATCGCCTAGTCTCTCACATTTACACTGGCATTTTCCTCCAGTTTTCGTTTTTTATGTTTAGATCCAAGAAATGCCTGTGAGCGAGAGTTACTCAAAGCCCGTTTCGGTGAGTGAGTGCCGATCAATGCCAGTGTGGTAGTCCTGTTGATTCATACAATGGAGCAAGGCATCTGAGATAACTGCAAAGCTGCCAACAATTCGCCGATTCATGGACGATAGTCATAATAATGTTTATCACCTCCACTTATACTATTTTGCTTATGATTGTATTGTAGTCGTCTTTAACATCAACCCTGCTGAAGATGGCCTTGCAAGCAAAGTACATAGATATGACAACTCCAAAATTTAGGACTCTCAGCGACTTCAAGAATGTGTACAATGAAAACCTTTTGCCGGTGCCAAATGTGAGTGCGATGCTCGATTTATCAACGGAACTTATAGCCATCAATAGCATTATTTCCCTATCTATCAGTGTTATGTCAGTGCTATGTCAGTGCTATGTCAGTACTATGTCAGTGCTATTTCAGTGCTATATCAGTGCTATTTCAGTGATCCTACTCAAGTGCCAGTTTCAATTTATTTTCCTATATACAGTCTGTGAACACGAAATGCTGATGTGAACTATGATTTATAGGGCTTCATGAACTGGCGCAGTGACGAAGAGTTTGGAAACCAGAGGCTTAACGGCTGCAATCCAGCTGTCATCCAGCTTTGCAGAGGTATACCTGAGAAGTAAGTAGGTCTGTCACCTGATTGGCTTATTACTATACAAGTAGAGGCTTTAAGGGTAGACTACAATATTGTAAATATCTGCAATTTGCGAATTGCAAATCAGTTTCGCATAATTGAGCAAGGAGCTACACTATTACAAATATATGCAAACATAGTTGAGCCATATTTGATATTACATTGCGATATTACATTGCGCAAGCCTTCAACATGCAGATGTTTTGGAGCCAGTGTAAACGTAGCTTTATTTGCACACCGAAGTTCAACATGTTATATGGTTTGCAAAGGGTTAGTGTCGTAGATATTCACAAATTGCGATGGGAGAAAACTGTAGATTTCTACGAATTCGCAGATATTATGAAAGTGTCTCGTACCCTGTAGTGTTATTAAGTCATTACTTGCATCTAATCAGGTTCGCCGTGACACCGGAGATGGTGGAGCCATTTCTGGAGGGGAAGAGTCTCAGTGAAGCCATTAAAAGGAAGAAGATCTACCTGATGGATCTTACTTACATGGCTGCAATTAAATGCATCAACAACAACAAGGTACAATCTAGCTTACTGATATCGGTCTCGGGGAGGTTTGCTGCAGTCTATGTTACTTTTGGTGCATAGGGAATCCTTAGTTCTTGTCTTGAGTCATTTGTTTGTCAATAGCTCGGCTTTTGTCATTCTCCTGTGCATTCCTCATTCCTCCTCACACTCCCGTGCATATGCACATTCATTCCCGCACACTCCTGCTCACGCACACACACTCCCACACAAGCTGATGCATGAATATCAACGGGAGAATGACAAAATCCAATAGTTTTTTCCACACAATATGGTTGTACAGCTGAGAGTGATTACTCTATGTCTATTTACTCAGCTACCTGGGCCCTATGGATTGTTTTACTCTAAGAACAACGGAGATTTCATGCCCATAGCGATCCAGCTCATGCCAAATCCAGGAGAGGATAATCCTGTAAGCATTGCTGTTCAACTCTTTCCCTCTTTACTCTCTGTTTGAAACTGTTTGACCTACTATATATTGTGATGAACTTGTGAGCATGAGCGTGCTCATCAAAAATGCTGTCAAAATCTTTTGAATGTTTAGATTGCATTTAGATCGCGCGCCAGACTGCGCGCCAGACTGCGCGCCAGACTGCGCGCCAGACTGGTGTTCATTGCCTCAGACGTTTTCCTGTCGGAGATATGCGATCATATACCTAAAACAGCTTCGATTGTTTGTAATGAAGAGAACAGTGATAGTGATGACAGGATGCTGGTGCTTCTTTAGGTTTTCCTGCCTTCTGACCCAGAGTACACTTGGCTTGCTGCCAAAATGTGGTTCAACCTGGCCGATGCCTCCCACCATCAGTCTGCTGCCCACTTCGGTAAGTCACACCCAGTTTGCCTCATTCTATCTTGACCTTTGATACATAGCTATGTAATTAACCAACTGCTGAATATAATATACATACTCTCCTTGCTTCGACTCATTTAGTTCTCACCGGCACATTACCGCTACATGTTTCAGGTATCACTCACATGGTGATGGAAACCATGTGTGTTTGTGCTCACCGCCAACTCTCCCCATCACATCCCATCTTCCGGCTGATGGCACCCCACTTCCTGTTCCTTATTGCCATTAATGTGTGAGTATAAGCAAATGTCTGGACAGGTGGGAGAATAGGGATATGTTTAATATGGGTAGGTTATGTTTGAAGCATGACAGAGTTATGAGAATGGTATATCAAGATGGAGGGGGGATGAAGGAATAGCTAGGATAGTAAGGATACAGCTTTTGCGAATCTCCTGTCAATGTGAGAACATGGTGCGCACGTGCGGTAGTCTATGGCATTCACAAAAGATTCCTGGGAGATTCACAAAAGCAAAATATACCATCGTGATTCTCAACAATTTCATTGCAGAAAGACTTTTGATGGACTGTTGGCTCCAGGGGGATTCGCTGACCAGAGTATGCAGGTTGGCATTCCTGGACTACTGAACATAATAAGGAGGGAGTTTGCTAACTGGAAGATCACTGAGCAGGGAAACCTACTAAAAGATCTCCAAATGAGAGGGGTGGATGACATGGACGCCCTACCTGGGTACCATTACCGAGATGATGCCCTCCTACTATGGCACGCCATGGATAAATACATAACCACTGTCATCAACAAGGTCTATGGTATGCTTCACATGACTGCAGATGGTACTATATGTATCCTTATTTCAGAGAACTAATTTGGTCGCAATTTAGTTTTGTACGTCTTACAGATTCTCCTGAGAAGCTGGCAAATGATCAAGAGATCCAGGGGTTTGCAAAACAGCTCAATTTGGCTCATATCAAGGTACCAGAGTCAGTTAATTTTCTCCACCATTTTCTAATATGTCCTATTGAGGATGGAATAGCTGGACCACATGCGGGCTGCTGGAGCTAGGGTGTATGTAAGGATGGGGAAAAAATGACTGACAATAAAACACGGATTAGGAATGCAGATGTTGATTGGAATAGAAACTTAGCTAAGCAAGGACTGTTTAGTATTTTAAATGTCATGTAACAATTTATCAAAAACTGAAGGCTTACCAGGATCTTCCCGTTACACAGCTGCCATAGTTAAGTTCAATGGCAGTTTGTGTACCAGCATCAACCTGGCGTCTAACGTCTAACCTGGCGTCTAACGTCTAACCTGGCGTCTAACGTCTAACCTGGTGTCTATCGTCTAACCTGGTGTCTAACGTCTAACCTGGTGTCTAACGTCTAACCTGGTGGACAATGAGGCTTCAGATTGCGAATAAGTCCAGACATCAACATAAGCTGCATACCAGTGTGGAGCAGAAACCTTCGCCGGTTGTGATGACACACAGCTACAATTACTGCGCTCTCTTTTCTCTCAGGGAGTACCGGAATCATTTGAGACAAATTCGGATCTGATCTCTGTCCTGCTGCCATTCATGTTCATCTCGAGTGTGGGCCATGCGTCAGTTAATTTCAACCAGTACGATGAGTTCGGCTTCCCACCCAACTATCCGATGAAGATTGAGGGCGATAGACCAAAGAACAAAGTGAGCAGCTGTGACTCGTGTGGCTAGTTGTAATTGACTACTTTTCCGCTACAGCAATGTTTGCTTATTGTTTCAGACGCCGCTGACTGAGGATCACATTGTGAAGAGTCTGTCGAGCAAAAAGGACACCCTCACTATAATGCTGATGACAAAATTGTTTAGTCTGCAAATGACGAACGCAATAACTGACTTCGAAGTTCAGTTTGCTTATGATTCGACAACACTAGATTCTTTGAAACAGTGAGCTCTCAAAATCTCGTCTCGTGATGCATTAGCAAATTGGGATGAATACCCTTTCAGATAAGGCTAGCCTCATCAGATAGGCAAACGTATAAGAACTCAGCCTTCAGCTTTTCATGATCAGAAACCAAAGCTGTGCGTAAATGTGTCCTAAATTTGCAAAAAAGCTCCCAATCATTCACACAAAGTTGTTGGTGCCAAGATTGCGCTATATCAAAATTTTGTAGGTCGAATCATGAGTGAAATAGAACTGACATATTCAGCAGTCAGTTTGAGCACAAACTAAATCAAGTTACATAAAATTTTGAAAATCTGGCTCAATCCTTGTATTCAGACACTGCAAGCCTAACTGATTCATCTGTACATATAGAGGTCCACTTTCTTATTGACAGAGGAAGAACGCAATCTTCTGTAGCAATAATATATAGCAGCCATATTTAACCAGAACAAGTTTGATAACGTCTCTATTTTTTCACCAATTCTCCTTATCACCTACCTAATGACTGGCAGTAGTGAACCATTCCAATCATCTAAAATTTTACATACTCATATGCAACACTGCACCTATATTTCAGTAGTATACAACTGCAACCAAAAAACTTTGCAATATACTGAAGAGAGTCACAAACGCTCGTTTCAATTCTAAGAAAAGCTTTTTATTGCAGATTCAAGACTGATCTGGAGCAGATAGGCAAGGTAATAGATGAAAGAGAAGCCAACAGGAAAAGGAAGTATCCCTACCTCCACCCTAGAGTGGTTCCCAACGCCGCCAGTATTTAATGATTGCACTTTGACTTTTGTGTGTGTTTGTATGTGTTCAGCACTGAAAAAGTTGTGCCATCGTGCCCATGTTGGCATCAATAATTTGATTTCCTAAAGCACGATGCGTCTGCATTGATACAGCTCTCCAGTTGTTCAATTGCCCAGTGGAATCAAGTCAATAAATTATTAGACTGCAGAGATAGAAGTTTCTCACCCACTGGCTGTATTGTGCACTGTCAACTCTATCAACATCGAGGCCATTCTCAGGTCATCCTCATAGACTTACAAGTAAAACGCACCGTGTGACCAATGGGGTATCAGCCCGCAATGCTCACCACTGGTCAACTCCTCCCAAAAATATCATTGATATGTTTTGGCGGGGCATGATAGTGCCCCTGCAATCATAATGGCTAGCTGTGCAACCCCAGGGACCACCCCAGGGGCCACCCCAGGGTCCATCCCAGGAGCGGTTAATGGTTGGCTGTCCTCCCTGTCATCAACTGAGAATAAACTGAGGATCTTTCATACATTAAATAATTCAATGTGATGTGAAAATAGTGTTATTCATTTCCATTAGACAGGTTTCCAGCCGTTCTCAGTCAGTGCAAAGAATTTGGATTTGGCCTCTCCTAAATGGGTTAGAACTTCATACAAGAGCTGTTTGTCTTAACCATGATATTAATTTCCATTGCATCTCGGTCAGAGAAAATATTAGGACTACACATGCGTCACCATCATTACCTGCACTACTCATACTGCAGCACTTCATACTTGTGACTCATCAGCCATAGCAGTTGTCTCCCCACAGTATTACCGTGTTTGTGTTATCCACGGTCAGCTTCAAAAAGTACGATGAGCACACCTTCCTACCTGACTGCGCAATTAAATTAAGACCAGTACAGAGAGATTTAATGATGACACGGAAACTCCTCTCATCCATCTGGGATGGATCCAGTCAGGGACGGATCCAGGAATTACTTTTACTGATGCTGAAGTCGTCGACTGGTAGCCGTCCCAAAGGCAATTTGCATCTGTTGACTGCAATGAATGTTTTTTGACTGCATAACTGATTGCTTAGTGATGCCGATTGAGGTTTATGTTGCTGTGTGTTGAGTGCAATCTGAGTTTCTTTACTTATTTACTACTAACTGATAAAAGGTTGAGGCAGATGTTTTGACTGCCGCTTGGGCATCAGTTGCATTAGCATGAATCCACTCTTGTACATAACTCATACAACTCGGATAGGGACGTCACACTGCATCAAATTCTCAGTGCATCGAGATTAATTTCGTGAGGATGCAGAATCGATTAGCTCGGTAAGCTAAAGCGACTATTGCTAATGAAAAGCTGAAGGTTCACTGAGTCTCAAACTGCTAATTATCTTGTCACAAGGCGGCACACTAACCACTAGGCGACTACAGATCATACCAGGCAGATATACAGGAGCCTAGGCTATCTTTCTGGGTCAGAAACCAAATATGTGTGTGAATTTCTCCTAAATCCATAAAAACATGACCTATATTCCATCTACAAAAAATTCTCCCGTGAAAAAATTGCTGTCAAAAAATCTGCAGGTTGAATCATGAGGGAAATATAAGTTACATATTTGAGAGTCAGTTTGCACACAGGTGTTCAAATCCTCATATTCAGACGTCGCAAACCTGACCATTTCATCAGTGAATCTGTAGGCTTGTTTTTCATGTTGACAAAAGAAAAATTCATTGACCTGGGGCAATGACCTAACAGTGATGTATAATGAGAACTGCAGCTGTAACTAGGCTTGTCACGATATCCATACGATACGATACGATACGATATGGCTCTCCGAGCGTAAAGCCTAGGCTACACTATTGTAGATGTCTGCGATTTACGAATCAATTTCGCACGATTGAGCAAGAGGCTACACTATAGCATATATATGCAATAATAGTTGGCCAAAAATTAAAACTTGTCTCCCACGTTTGAAGTAAATGTCCTTTTATGGAAAGAGACCTAATCCCTGTCCTGACAAGAAAAATTGTTCAAATGATTTCTAAAACTGTCTCAGATATCACCACGCTTCTATATCAACGTGACATAATTACCCGCCACCAGTTGACCAATCGTGGCAAAATCACAACTTCATCTGCATGTCAAAGTTCAACATGTTTGATGATGGGCGCTGGGCGTTGGGCGTTGGGCGATATATGATAACGAGCAGTTATTATCATGTGTACGCTTAATATGCATTATCCTGTTTCCCACAGCAGGTATTTTTGTAGCGTTACCAAGACTACAGGTAAGGCCCAATACTCGGCGGTCGTCAATGGGCCTAACGCTGACGTAAAATTGGATATGATAAGTTTACATGCACTCGTGAAAATGCATACTAGCCTAGCTGATTGATGGGTCTGTTCATGGTGGAAATGTGGTGCTGCGTGAATGTCTTTGAGAATTTGTATTGATGTCATATATGGAGATAGAAAATAACCATAGCAATCTCTTGCATGCACTGGCATTGAAGGAAGAAAGATGCCATAATAAAATTTAATGGAGTAGGAAACCGTATTCTTACCTACGAACAGCTAACTTGGATAAGGGAGGTAAAGGTATTTGAGAGTGTCTAAATCGGTCAATGTTGTTATAATCAGTACTGCAATCTTATGTAACAGTTAGAGTAATATCCAGCGAAGGCATCCATGGAGTGAAATTGCGCTTAAGACCCAGTAAAGGGCCGTAAAGAGTGAAGTCTAGAGTAACGAGTGAAGTCTAGAGTAATGAGTGAAAGAAGTCGTATCAAACAAGCCTGACTACCGCCACTGTTCGCCCGAAGGCTTTATTATATGTAAAATGATGATCACACGGGTAAAACGTTTGGCGTAATGGTCGCTGGTTCTTCAGCTATTCTCGCACTAATTCTCACGAAAGCGTGTCGTCCTTCACATTACGCCATGATTCCCTCACTCCCTAAAATACCCAAATAGCACAGTGGCACTCGTTGCCGACTCACTGCTATTATGTTCCCTCATCATCTATCATATGTATAACATTTTTTCGAATTTAGCTGAAAGCTCAGGGTTCTGTATTAATCCTACCCGCTCATAGTTGCAGTATACCACACTGAGTGACACTGTCGACCTATGGGTTAGTGTTTTAGTCGGCCTGCTGTGGTATATCGGTTAGGTCAACTTTCAGTACGATGGGTAATGCAGCATGCAGATTCAGCATCAGGCTGATAGGCAAAGAAGACAAAAAAGTGACTCATGTTGTCTTCGTCAAAACTGGTGACAAGAAAGGAAACGGTACTGATGGAAACGTAAGTTTATCATCTTCTTGAGACCACCTGAGTTGTCCCACATGATGTTCAACTTTTACCAACTTAGCCACATACTTATGTCCCCTTGTTCTCCACATGTTTCGTTTTGTACTGCTTGCTCACGTAACATTCAACTTTTAACAACTTGGCCTAGTTATCGCACCCCGGTTTTTGTCATTCTCCTGTCGATTTTCACTCTCACTCCCATGCCTATCCGCGCTCACTCCTGCTCACTCCCGCGCCTATCCACACCTATCCGCGCTCACTCCTGCTCACTCCCGCGCCTATCCACGCCTATCCACACCTATCCGCGCTCACTCCTGCTCACTCCCGCACGTGCTGATGCACGAATATCTGCGGGAGAATGACAAAAGCCTCGTATCCCTTGTATCACTTTTATTCTGGTAAATTCGATCCCAAATCATCTGATCAACTAATCAACTGTAGAGAAATATCGACAAACTACAAGTTGCGAAAATGGATTAGGTCATACACACACTGTTATGAACAAGGATTTGAGGAGGATGAAGTGCTAGTATAACGTTTTCTGTAACGGTACACTTCCTCCCTCATATTAATGAACATGTATTAGCATTGTCTATAGCAAATGTAAACAATATATAAACCACTACCAGTCCATGTGCCCAGTCTACGGTCAGATTTAATCCTATTTCGTTCAAGTATATTGTCCACTAGTGGGGGGGGGCAACTTAAGGCCGGCCTACACTGGAGACAAAGCACGCAGATCCGCGTAGCGACACGGCAAAATCTGCCGCAGCGGTAGCTAGCGCGGCTACCGCGGAGCGGATCCGCGCAGTTTAGGTGTGCTTAAACATTGCCATGTGCCGCCTGCCTGTGATTGGTCAACCATTCGACATGCCTACCTATGATTGGTTGAGCATTCTACTCACACTTGCGATAGTGTATTTTCTCAGATCAGAAAGCATAGTGAACCTATGAAAAGCATGATTTTCTCAGCAGTTTAGTTGGGTAAGTTGTTGCTATCTAGATTTACATGGTAAAACAATTTCTGCCAGCATCATCTTGTATCATTGTCATTTATATGGTTAGACAGGCTATTTATTTTCTTCTATAGAGATCCTATGCTTGTATCGTATTCGGCTTATGAAAGAGTAGCTTTTACAGCAATCAACACAGTAGTTGAAAGCCTGGCTACATAGCTTCACTACTCAGATTATTTCTCCGCCTCAAAGTTCCGTCTCCAGTGTGCTTTGTTTGGAACTAGAAAGGGGCACAAGGTGACTACACAATAAAACCATAAGTGTTTTATTATGTATTAATGACTGTTAATACATGCGTTTTAATCTTACCAATTTTTTTCCATAAACACGTTAATCAATAGTATACACAGCATGTACACGTGTGTACTAATACTTTCTAGCATGTATTAATGTGTATTGATGGTTTATTAATATTAATTTGTCATTTAAAAATACTGCTATTTATTAACAGTAGCCGGTTCTAAATTTATTATCCCTATTAAAAGGTTAACATTGTGTACACCTGTGCTTATAGGCCACTGGTTGTTAGACCATGGCGTAACGGTTATACGTGCATGCTGACATCCACATGTTTCTAGGTTATCAGAAATCAATTTGTCAAAGAACCCGAACTAACACACTGATATCAGGGCCACCTTCTGCTCCTTCGTGACTGAAGCTTTATTACAAAACTGAATACAAAATGAAACGGCTTTGTTGCTGTTGCATTTGTTATTGCAGCTTTTCCTGCTGCTGTGCTTCATCAACAAGCGTCTTGACAATGTACTTCTTGCACATTTCCTCAAGTGTAACCAGGCTCTTCGTATCCCATTCTGACTGTACCTGAAAGTTGAGAGACAAGACTGATGTAAAATCAGATGCAATGTGCTACTGTGATTATTTCATGTCATCTCACTTGTACTAGTCTTTCAGGTCTTGTGGTATAGAGCTGGTAGACATGGTTGACCTTGTTGAAGCTCATAACCTGTTTCTTGCTTGCTTGCAACCCTTAATTTCTTGAATGGCCATTGCTAATCAGGCACACAACCTCCTTGTAACACTCAATGACATCTGTGACGGTCCTTACTAAATACAAGGATACAATAAACATTAAAATGTGAGAAAAGCTCATAAAAAGTCACCCCCCTCCCATGCCACTTACTCTTCTCACCCTTCACACTGGGAGTGTCATCCTCCTGATTTGCTTCCTCAGTTGTGCTTCGACCAGCCTCTTGAGAAGGGTGAGTCCACTGGACTGACAGTACTTGCATCGTCGGCCGCTGCTGCATAGGAGGCGACACCCATGAATTGGGCTGATAACCGTACATCCATTCACTAACTGGATGCGCCCGATAATTCCGTTGGGGAGGGATACCAGACTGAACACGTGAATACTGATGCGTTGGCCATCAGGTTGATGATCTGGTGGTTATCGACAACTGAGGACTAGAACTAGCGCTCTCATTCATGTCATCCTGGTCATTGGTATCACTCTCGTTGCCACAGTCTTCCTCATCTTCCCTACTCCTCATTCTGTTCGAACGTTTGGCAGAGGTTCCCAGTGTAAATTCCTCCATAGCAGCCGACTGAGCATCAAGTTTGCTCGCTTCCGTTTCTGTCGAGCGATAATCTCATCAATAGGTGGTAATTGGAAGGGATCCGGCTGTTTTTCATCTCCATTTGCTGACCTGGTTGCAGAATGCAGTAACTTATACTCCACTGGCCACTGGGATATGTACTTTGACGATATCTGTGGAACGCTACTTTACTACACGCAAAAATGAATCGTCTTGAAAACACAGGCACATCTTTGTTCCTCTGCGTTGTCGTTAGAAATGCCATCGGCTTTTGTGAATCTCCTGTCGTTCTGTGTGCAACTGTTCGCAAGCTCCCGTCTATGTGAACGCCTAAGCACGATAGCAATTGCTAGCGAACTCCCAGCAAACTCCCGATACTACATTCCGATACTACATCCCGATACTACATCCTGATACTACATCCCGATACTACATCCCGATACTACATCCCGATACTACATCCCGATCTACAATGCTCATAATCATTGTTGCAACTACTTAGACTATTATTATCAGTATTATTATTATTATTATTACTATTGTAGCTGCGCATCGGATATCGATGAAGTGCTTTCTGACGGTTATACTTGAAGTTTTATTAACCCCAACTTATAGACCGTAAAAACTATAAACGGCGCAATATAAAATGGGTAAACATCTAGCGGATAAACAGCAGCAGATCAAACATATACAATATTAGTTTTACCTCTTTCT
>ERZ1740065.998-NODE-998-length-16424-cov-6.088154_pt1 | contig 16424 bp, 13 predicted proteins | sample MGYA00581738_ERZ1740065 | MGnify/ENA primary metagenome ERZ1740065 (study PRJEB43018, sample SAMN04849749) | marine metagenome | isolation source: floating plastic debris | place: Pacific Ocean | collected 2008-09-01 | study: EMG produced TPA metagenomics assembly...
TACTGTGCATGAAGCCGATCGCCACATTTGGAGCGTACTGCAAGACGGCTCGGCGAAGAGCGGGCAGACGCTTCAGGGTTTCGCTAGTAGTCGCTGAATGCACCGTCGAACCGATGCCCAAGTCAAGTCGCTGAATCGCGTGATTAAGGGGATAAAAAGATTGACCGCCTGGCTGTTCAAAAGTCAAAACCGCTACCTCATGGCCGCGATCGGCTAACCCATTCGCTACGGTCGCCAACACTCGCTCTGCACCACCGCCAGGGTTATTCATCGCCTTGATGCCAAATAAAAGTCTCATATTTGGATCGCATAACTCAAAACGGCTAGCCACTGGATGAAAATTTTGGCAGGTTCATACTCGCGAATGCTAGTGATGGCATTTTGGCCCATTGTTTGGCGCTGCTCAGTAGACTGCATCAAGGGGGCAAGGGTTGCTGCTAAGGCCTCTGGATCATTAATGCCAGGGACTAATGCTCCGTTTTTGTCAGGGGTAATTAAATCTGCCATGCCGGCGCATTGGATAAAGCCGACACCAGGCAATCCATGGGCCAAGGCTTCTGCTAAAGCATTGGGAAATCCTTCCCAGAGTGATGGTAAACAAAAGAGATGGGCGTTAACGTAGTGTTCAGTAATGGCGTCGGTCACTCCTGACAGGGAGACGCGATCGCCCAATTGCTGGGTGTTGATCAAGTTTTGTAGAGCAGCTTGATCTTCCCCGGCGCCTACGATCTTTAAATCCCACGTGGGAAATTGAGCAGCGAGCAAGGCAAACGCCTGGATCAGCACAGGAAAGTTTTTTTGATAGCTCAATCGGCCGACGGAGAGCAAGCACCAGCGCTCTTGCTCATTGGGGATATGAGGTTGCGCAAACTGGTGAGCGGGAAACACGGGATTGGGGATTGTAATGATGCGATCGCGCAGAAATTCGGGATAGTGCGATCGGTAACTTTCACACTGTACGAGAATGCGCTCCGCCCACCGAAAGACTTGATAGGTTAAGCGCTGGGAGCCAGGGGCGTTGAGATACTTAAAGCGTGAGGGGGCATTCCGCTCGGCAACAATGATGGGCGTGCGGATGCCCATTGTGTATAGGCGAACGGAAAAAAAAGTACCGGACTGAAAGCACACGATAACATCCGGATGGGAGCGCCGAATTAACTGACGCACCATCAGCATGCGCCGCAGTTTAATCCAGGGAGTAGCTTTGATTGCGGGATTCCCTAAACTTAAGCGGTGCCAAACTACCTGCGGATCAATGGGATAGAACGCGGTAGCGGCGCTTCCATCCCAGGTCATGAACTCAATCTGGTGACCACGATGAACGAGAGCATTCATGATGATCGTAATCATGCGCTCCACTCCCCCTGCCATTTGATGAATCGCTCGGGCCACAAACAGAATTCTCATCCCAGATCACTAACGATGTTGGTTGATATTGATGGTTTTCCAGGTATCGACGACAATCCGAGAACAGTTTTCCAGGCCTGTTGCCAGGATTCAACAGAGTAACGGTGTGTGATCTGACGAGCAGACTGTGACCACATTTCCCAATTATCAGGTGTGTTAATTACCTTCAGCAAGGTACCAGCGAGTGCCGTTGGAGAAGGAGATTCATCACATAGAAAGCCGTTAACACCATGTTCAATTAAGTCACTGACTCCACTGGTCGACTGAAACCCTACCGGAATGAGTCCGGCTGCCATGGCTTCAGCTTGAGCATTCGGAAAGCCTTCCCACTGTGACGGCTGGCAATAGATTCTAGCCTGGGAAAAATCAGTTCTTAAATCAGATTTAGGAGGAATGAGAAAAATGCGATCGCCCATCTCTAAGGATTGAATGAGGGCGGCTAACTCGCTTCTTAGAAAACCGTCGCCAATGATGTGGAGACGCCAGTCCAGGCATTGCCGAAACAATATAGCGCAAGCTCGAATGAGTAAGTCAAATCGCTTTTGTGGAGCATAGCGACCCACCGAGACAATTAAAGGCTGACGGACGTATGATTCTGTGATCGTTTGAGGTGGAAACACAGGATTATGAACAACCTTTATTTTAGAATGTAAAGCCTTAGGATAATTCTGAATATAGCTGGGAAATTGAACTGTGATGCCATCAGTCAAGAACAGCATGAGAAAGTTAAGATTCCACTTCTTGGCGCGTACATAGTGATAAATAGTCAATGAATTGCGCTCTGAGCAGATGATGCGAACTGACAATCCGATGGTGCCAGCTAAGTATCGTAATAAGATGCCATGATGAAAACAGATGAGATAGTTGTAAGGGGGATCAGCCGTAAAAACATCTCTTATGCGCTGAATTAAATCAACTCTGTCGCCAAAACTAATCGCCGAGTGGGCCGGTGTTCTACCGAGTCTGTGCCACTTAATGCGCTCATCGATCGGATAGAAAGCCTGTGCCCCTGGTAAATCAAACGTCAGTAATACTATCTGAACACCTTGCTCAACCAAAAAATTCGCCAAATAGATAATGTTTCGCTCTAACCCACCGGGCATTTGATGAAGTGCAATGGTAGCTAGGGCAATGCGCATTTATGCTGACCTCACAGCATCAACAATGAGTGAGGTATTCGCATCCACAAAGTCCCACACATGATTATTGGGATTTTGGCGACTGCGATGGATGAAGCCGTCTTGGGCTGACCATTGCTTTTGCACTAACTCTTGATTGATGTTATGTCCTTCGATCAATTCAATCCCGGAGAAGCCTGCTTGGCTGAGCAGGTCAAATAAGCGATCGCAGTTCAGCAGTTGCTTATGATCAGCCGCGTCAGCCCCAATGCCTTTAATTCCCACATGTTTGAGATAAATCGGATCAGGGTGATAACCATCAGGAACCGCAATGCGAATCCGCCCGTCTGACATCAGATGTTGATGAATCAAGGTGAGCGCATCAAGACTTTGTTGTGGGGTGAGATGCTCAAAGACGTGTTCAGCCACAACGTGGGTGAGCAATTGCTGTCCTTGAAAAACGACTTGCCAGTCTTGAGCACTAGTGATGTCTAACCATTGTTCGTTAGTCGATAACCACCCTGGTTGAAAAGTTTCAGCAGCCCCGACGATGATTTTCAGCGGCTTTTGCTGCTTCACCTCGAAGGCGATGCGAATGCGGCGGTAGTGATACTTAAAGAATTTTATGCCTTGGCGGACTTTAACCTTAAGGGGAACCGGTATCTTTTGCTTGATTGTTGAAAGCACCATACTCGAATCTTGGTTTATAAGATGATGTTGTCTTAGCCGATTAGCAGGATATTAACCTCGATTACAGACCAGACTCAAGAGATAGAGGTCTGTATCTTTTGAGTCATACGCTGTTCATGACGCAAGCGCCGAGGACCAGTTGTCCACAAATGACGTGAAACGGCGATCGGATGACGAATCCACAACAGCAACAACTCCCATAAAAAGGCAGCATACCGCCGTTTAAAGTGAAAATAACGTAATTTGGGCCAGTGGAGAGCATAGTAATAACGATTGATAGTTTCTAAATAAGCACGATGTTTTTGCGCGATCTGCTGTTCGGCAACGAGATTTCTTTCATAAGATTTGTCGGCAGCTTGAGTGGAATATTGGTTAAATAAACAGTCAGCCGTGCCAATAAAATGACCACCTTTCAAGGCTAAACGAATTGCTAAATCAGCGTCTTCTACCCGTCTAAGCTTTTCATCAAAGCCCCCGATCTCAGCCAAAGTTGATGCCCGAGTAAGCAAGGCACAGGTCGGTGTGCCGGAACCATAGAACCAATCAGAACGCTTTCGATAGGTGAGCAAATAGTCTGCCAAACCAGATCCATGGGGCACTCCCTCGGGCCGCGACCCGATCGCGGGCAGGGGTTTTTCGTAACCATTCGGGTAATAGCGTTGGCCACTGGCGTAGCAAGCCACCAGGCATTCCCCCGTCCGCTGCTCATACGCCAAGAGAACCTTGACCTGACCAGTAATGCGTCCGGGCAATCCTTCATCGTCGTCATCAAAAAAGCAAATAAACTCTCCCTTCGCTGCTTTGAGAATCGTGTTACGACTAACTGCAGGCCCTTGATTTTGAGGATGTTTAATCAGACGAATATCCGCTTGGACTGATTGCATTAAATGTTCGATCATAGTAACTGAATGATCAGTAGAGCAATCATCAACAATGACAATTTCACATCGAGGCCAATCTTGCTGCAAAGCACTGTTGACAGCCCGCACAATGGTGTCTTGGGCATTGAAACAGGGAATACCGATCGTGACCAAAGGGTTATTGCTATTCGGGAGGGATTGCCGCATGGAATTTGCTAAAAGAACGATTGATCCTCAGGTTACGCCGAGAGTGCGCAAGTCGCCGCAGCGTGGCGATGGGATAAGTGACACTCACCACTGCTAACCCTACAATAAATAATCTCCAGTTTCTCTCTAGCCACGTATGTTTCAAGCTGAGCCATCGTCGGTGAAAGTCATACAGTCCTTCGGTATCAGCGATATCGCGATGCTTAGCGAGCCACTTGAGCGTGTAGTAGCGCTCATCGGCGAGGCTCTTATCTGAGGTTGGGGTCATCGTCTGAATGACGAGTGGATCGGCAATCCCCACAACATGACCGCCAGCTTTGGCGACTCGGACCAGCAGATCAGAGTCTTCGGCTCGTCGAAAGGTGGGGTCGAAGCCCCCAACGGCTTGATAGGTTGACAATCTGGCCAATTGCGAACAAGTCGGGCAAGACCCATAGCTATCTTCTAGAGGGGTGCCCAAAACGGCCCGCCGGGCCAAAGCCATGCCGTGGGGCGCGAGCTGCCCGTCTCGTTGGCCGATGGTGGGATGAATAAGGTCTGAGCCGCCGGGATATTTCACCAGGCGAGCAGTATGACACAACACCATCGCCCCATTCGCAAATTGACGCTCGTACTCTAAGATGCGATTTAATTGTCGTTCTAGGCGATCAGGCAGGCTAATATCATCATCATCAAAAAATGCGACAAATTCTCCTCCTGCCAGTGCTAAAAGGCGGTTACGAGTAGCCGCAACTCCCAGATTGTGAGCATTTTGCCAGACAGTAATTCGCGAATTTGACTGAGCGATTTCCTTGACGATGGCCAGCGTTGAGTCCTCGGAATAATCATCAACAATGAGGATTTCAATGTTTTGATATTTTTGTCTCAACGCTGACTGAATGACATCTTCAATGGTTGAAGCTGCATTGAAGGTAGTGATACCAACCGTGATTTTGGGTTGTGACTTGCGGCAGTTCAAATTTCCTCTTCCTTGAGCTCTTAGCACCGTAATCAAGTAAACATGCTGCGCCAAAAATTTTTATTTCGTTAAGGCTAACCGTTTTCGCATGGACGATGGGCTATTTCGAGTCATTGGAAAAAACAGGATGAAACCTGTGCAAATCCCCATTATAAGTAGTAAGTTGCTACGGGGTAATGTCCACGGTTGGCTTTGATTAAATACTGCATTGATGATAAAGAAAGCGGAACAGGCGGCAACCAAACCACCTTTACCTTGAGCCAGACGCCGAAACGCTAAACCAACGATAGTCATAAACGCGGTGACTATTATCAACAGACCCACAACACCATATCCACTACCAAACAGCAGGTAAGGATTTTGCACTTGGCCAATCTTTTGCCAGTCAGAGAAGTCTAGGTCATACCGATCATTGATACCCCAAGGGTTATGAGCTGTCATTAACTCTGCAAATTCTTGCGCAGTTCCGGGATAGTCAGCCCCCCTAAATCCTCCTTGAAGCGTCATCCATAGGCCTGCAAACGATGAATAAAGCCGCTGACCAAACGCAGCCTCTAGCTGACGGATAAAACACACTACGAAGTTTATTTGTGAGCAGGTGCCTCTACCACGCACAGTAATGTCTAAGTCCCTATAACCTTCTAATTCTGAATTTTGGCGATCTTGGCGATCTAAGGCGGCAACCAAAACATCGCGAGTATTCACATAGGCTGATTGAACAAACGAGCTCGCTCCCGAATACTCAATCATTCGGGCGTACCCAATCATCGAAAAATAAACGACAATTCCCACAGCCACATAACTCAAATAGCGACGGAAGAAGGCACTAAAGCTGAGCCGTTTTTTAAATATCGATAGCACTAAAATTGCCAACATCAAAAGCGCATAGGAAACTTTTCCTCCGGATAAGAATATCGCAGACATACAAAAAGCGGACGTGTACTTTTTGCCCAACGCCATGGAGCAAAGAAACAGGAAAATGAGTACTGTAGAAATGTCATCGCCAAAAAACAGAAAAGCTCTCTTATAGGAAAAATTGTAGGAGTATACTTCACCAATATCGAAAAGGAAGCTAAAGAAGATGCCACTGCTGACAAAAACTGTAACCCAAGTTAGTAGAGTAGGTTTTTTTTGTATTCCGAAGCACAGCACTAAACCTGCCATAAATGTCAGGAAAGTCTGAATTAAATTAGAGGATAGAAGATACTCAATACTCATAACTCCAGCGGCATCAATATCCGTTATCTATCATCTCAATGACAGCTTTAGCTCAAGTAAACTTGCTAAAGAATAGGCGGCTTAGATTCTGTATCACACTTAATTAGACAAGTAGGCCAGAACGACCCTACGTCATCTGGAACTTGTTTAAAGAACAGATGAGGTTCCCTGTTTAACCCCCCAGAAAGCAGATGCTGGACGCTGTTTAGCTTTTTCCCCTAGAATTTGCCAGATCTCAGCTAGTGGTTGATGATGCATTTCATTTCGACACACCCAATAGTTAGGTAATTGAATATCAAAGTAATTGGGATTTGCCAGCAGCATGGCTGCAAGTAAATATTGCTCATTATAGGCTCGTTCAGACCAACTCTCAAAGTAATCGAACGGCAAGAAGATATCGTGAATACCAATAATAACTCCCGGCTTTAAGCGAGGTAAGATCTCTAACATGCAAACCGTTACATCAGAGTTCATAAAACTGCGGTGCGAGTTATCGATAAACACTACATCGCCAACCTCTAACTGATCAAACAAGCTCAACTCAATAGATTCTACTGGTTGGCGGATAATCTGATCGCAAATAGAATCAATCTCTGCCCTAGGAAAAGGATCAATCGAGACGATTTCTTTTGACTCACCATAAAAATCTAAAGCAGCTTTAACAAACTTGGTCGAATTACCAGAGCCTACCTCAACCAAGCGATTGGGAGCCTGTCTAACAAACTGAATTAGCGCCAAAGCATCCAAAACCGGCAAAAAACTGTTGTGCCAGTTCAAATCCTTACTGAGTATATGGCTATCCTGAGATGCCTGTACAAAATCTTGCATAGTTGCCAGCTTTGCCAAGTTTCCTTGGTAAGTCAGCTGTCCTGGCTCAATAATGGACCGCAGATAGGGATTGCCCTGTTGCCAGCGCGGCGTCATGTTAACGTCATACTCAAGATAAATTGGCTTCTGCCCAATAGCGATCCGATGTACAGCCTTCAGATATGAATTTTGGCGTAATATTTCACGGATGTTCATTCTCAAATTCCCATGAAATGAAATGATTTTCTTTGCAGACACACAATGCCAGAAATATCAGGCACCTTACCAGAAACATATTTTCTGGATGGGTATAGATTAAAACTAAGAAAACTTTTGAATCACGATAAAGTGAAGTTGTTCAAGACTTTTAGCCTTTTTGGGAGCTTGCAAAATCTCTTTGACCCCATACTGACCCTGACTCCAGGAAACTATTAAATACGGCATTAGAAAGAGATCTGCACCAAATGGATCTAGTGCATTTGCTGCCTCTGATGCATGAAGTGAACTGTGCTCAATAACACAAACTCCTTTGGGCTTCAAGCAACTCATCCAGGTATTAAGACACTTTTCTGGATCGTAGCTTTGATCCAAGGAGTTGCTATATATAAAATCTACAGATTCTATCCATTCTGTTTTGACTTCATGAAAGTCCCATTGAATGGTATCTGGAAATTCTTGTGCCGTATTTGCTATCTCCGTGCCAATAACATTACAGTTGAGATACTTTTTAAACCACTCTTGCTCTTTCCCTCTCCGGGTGCCGTGACATAGGCCAAACTCAACTTCAGGGACTAGTTGTTTAATGTAAATTGCCAGGTATTCGATATTCTCTTCGATTACCCAGACAAGGTCAATCTTCCTCTTATTACCTTCTTCTTGTAGCGCTCGATATTGTTCGTAATCGAAGCTCCCATCTTTCTTCAAAAATCTGTAAAGGGCATATCCTGGCTTCTCTACTTTTACTTTAGTGATGCGATTTAATTCGTAACCAAACTCTTTCAAAGTGTTTTTTATAAAATTTCTTATCATGAATCTTCTAGCACACTAAACAGTAGTCGAGGTCTTCTGAGCACTTATCAGATATCCCAAAGGAGCGTTGCAAACTTGATGATCCTGTTGCCAGGAAAACTTGCTTTGTTTCATATAACGTGACTGAAAATAAATGATGTCCATCATAAGAGCAAAGTTTTGCCTGACAAACTTTAGCGGACCAGGAATTCCACAAACATTTAGTCCAGTTGAAAAAGGCCCCCAGGTGATGGCTTCAATTTCAATATGCTGGAACTTATTGTCCGAGAGAATATTGTGCCAGTAGCTTGGTGTTCCTCTGATGAAATCATTAGGACAACCATGAACACGAAACATGAAAGGAACAGTAAAAAATAATCGACCTTGAATTCCTAAAGCTCGATATGACTCTGCAAGGATATGCTGTAAATCGTAAATATGCTCGAAAGTATTCAAAGAAATTATGACATTATATTTTCCGGAAGTAACTGGTAATTTCTCACCTGGCTCAACTACATAGGTAGGCTTTGCCGCGACATCGATGTTAACCGATTCATAAATCAGCTCATTGTCAGCTTGAGACCATTGCTTTATACGCTCATAATAATCGGTTGCAGCACCACCACCAATGTCCAAAACACAACCAGACAATGGGGTTTCCGCAAAAATTTCGTATTCTAAGTCACGTAAGACACTGAAATTCTTTTTAAAGAAAAATAGTCGAAAAAACCTTCTCCACGTGGGTGGGCGAAGTTTCACCTCGATTTCATCAGTACGTAAAATATCTTGGGGAAGCATATCAAACTTTTAATAGAACACAATAGAGTGAATATGGCTTTCTGAATTAATTATGACAAAACATTAGGGGTTTGCTTGAGAGGCGGTTGTTGATTGACTGAATGTTGGAATATTTGCTCTTTAAAATCCTCAATACTTTTTTGACATTACATAGTTCAGGATGTAATTCGACAACAACAGATTTAACTTGATCGAGAGCATCAGGGTTATTACAGAGAAAGTTTTCTTCGCCCCCTTCAATATCAATTTTCATCAAATCAACTCCCTCATGTTGAGGATCAATGACATTTAGCAAGCTCCGAAGACTGATGCTGTGTACCGCGATATCGCCCTCCGCATTAAGTCGATGACTCATAGAGGGACCGGCACTAGAAAAGCTAAGAAACTCGTCATCAGTGGCACCAGCAGCTTTTTCAAGCATTTGCCAGTGAAATCCTTGGGAAGCCAGTTTCTGACTATTTTGTAAACTGATCTGAAAAGTATCTGGGTCAGCCTCGACACTCAAGACTTGAGCTTGAATGTTCACCGAGAGTGTCCAGATCGCGAAAGTGCCAATGTGTGCCCCGATATCTAGGATTTTGGGGCGATCGCAAGTCTTTAGAAAAGGTCGGAGAAAATCATATTCCTGTAACACCAGGACTTCGTATAATGCTAGCTCATCAGTCCCCCGAAAGCTGATACTAAATGGGCCTGAACGAACCGTTTGAATGCTGTCCTGGTGGCGTCGAATCTGGCGAATTGTTGTAAACGTTTGCCAGGGACTACCGGTCAATCGCAGCATCCAGGAAGCGCGACGTGAAAAATCAACAACCCGCTTAGAGAAACCTCCTGCATGGGTGAGGTTGGCAGAACTCGGTTGTCTGGCGTCTGTGTTCATTGCCTTGCCTGAGCTAGTTTCTGGAAACTTTCAGAGTTTTTCAGCAATTCATTATAGGTGCCTGCGGCAACAATTCTGCCATCTTGGAATTCAAAGATGCGATCGCACGTCTGAATCGTGCTCAAACGGTGGGCAATCAAAATGATGGTCACGGTATGTCTGAGGCCTTCGATAGCAGCCATCACTTCTTGTTCGGTTTCCATATCAAGCGAACTAGTCGCTTCATCAAAGATAATCATAGAGGCTTGGCGATATAGCGCTCTGGCGATCCCAATCCGCTGCTGCTGACCACCACTTAATCGCACCCCTCTTTCTCCCAGCATCGTTTCATACTGAGCTGGTAAGCTTTCAATAAAACCATCAACTTGGGCGAGTTGAGCGGCTTCATGGACTCGTTGATAGTCAATTAGATGGGCATCGATGCCAAAAGCGATGTTGTTAGCGATAGTGGTGTCTGCCAAGAAAATACTCTGAGGAACATAAGCAACCCCTAGCTGCCAAGCTCGTAGTCGCTGTCCCGATAAGGTCTCATCATCTACAACAATATGCCCTTTCTGGGGGCGCAAGAGCCCCAAAATTACGTTGACGGCCGTGCTCTTACCACTCCCGGTCGTGCCCACGAAGCCGACTGTAGTGCAGGAATCAATAGCTAGATTGATGTCCTTTAGAATCCAGCGATCATCTTGTTCGTAACGAAACCAGGCATGCTCTAGCTGAATTTTTCTCGTTAGATGGAGCGGCGCAACTTCTGATTTGAGCAAAGGATCAATGGGCCTCTGTATTGCTGCCAAGACTCTAACTAATGACGACCTAGAACCCTGAGCTCTAGCGAGAGCAGAGAAAAGCTGCTGCAACGCAGGGAGTAAACGATAGACCCCCAAAGCTAGGCCGCCCAAGACCGGAATCGCTCTATCAAAACCACCCTCTTGCCCTAGGCTAATGGCGAGTATGCCGATAAAAACCATAGCAATCATCTCAATACCATAGCGGGGCATTGAGGAGGTTAATAGAATAGACGCATAAGCATTCTGAACGAGATGACTTGACCGGGCATAGTTGGCCTGAAAAAAAGAGTAAGTATCAGCCAGAATTAAATTCTGAATGCCTCCAAAACTCTCTTGAATAATTTTGATTTGCTGTTGACTATTTCGGGTCATTATACGACTGTTTTCCAACAGAGATTTTTGTCTGACGCGGTAAATCAGTCCATAAGACATCCCTAGAACCAGCAAAGCAATTAGCATTGAAACAGGATTAATGATGAACAAACCAATCAATAAACCCACAGATATCATGCCATTCGCAATCACCAGTAGGATCGGACCCATAACACCATTTGAAATAGTCGCGGTATCGGTAGAAATAAGCGTAATCAAATCACTACTATTTTGACAAATATGATATTCATAGGGCTGTAAAAGAATATGTTCGTAAACCAGACAACCTACTTCAGTAGAAATGCGAGCAGAAAGGTAAGTTTGAATATAAAGAACCGTCATTCTGAGCAGATTGTTCAGAACTGTAATCATAATGAATGCGACAGCGAGGCCTAGAACTAATTGAGATGTTGATTCGATCTTTAGAAGATTAAATATTGGCTGTAAACTGGGATTCTCTAGTAATTCATTGGGGCTGCTCAGAGAGCTAAGAAAGGGAATTATTGCTGCCAAGTTCATGACTTCAGTGACAGCAGAAAAAAACATCAAAATAATCAGGAATAGAAGTTGACGCTTCCGTGATGGACTTAGCACTTTTAGTAATTTAAGGACATCACCAATCAAGCTTGATCTCCCTGTATGGTTGACAACCTTATTTGACATCATAAAAATCAAAAACAAGAACTTATTCAGATGCATCTTAACTTTGTGAACATCTGAGGAAGGTGACAGGAAAACGTTACATACTGCCGTCAGACCAGCATTGCTATCTCTAACCTGGAGTTAAGCTCCTTTGTATTACTCCACCTTGTACTCTGCGAGAAGTAAGCTATAGAGTGAAACAACTGAGGTGCTCTGAATCTGCTATCTCTCAAGAGTTGGAAACCTCAAGACAAGAAAGTTCAAGCATTTTAGAACAGTTGTAGATTCTAGCATGTCGAGTTCACTTTACTTTTTGCAGAAACTGCGCCAAGCTTACTAAAAGCCGTCTGCAAAGGTAGGAATATAATTAAAATAGAATTGATACGCCAATGCATTCAAGAGTATCTCGCCAACTAGAAACTGTCTGTAACTGCTTTGACTCCTAAGCATACTGAAAGCTGTAATTGCCAGCTCGCTTTGTTTATTTGAGTTTATCCTCTGGTGTTGGTAAAATAGATGGTATTCAGGTTCTATAAATCCCTGATTTGTCTTGACGCACCTTTGCTAAGCGATTTGTAATGGTTCCTTGGAAATCCCACTGAGGCTCAAGCTTCGTTTACGAGGGAATGGTAATATTTCGACTTTATGTATTAGGGCAAGATAACCCTGTTCCTCACCGAGACACTTCCACATGGTGCTTAAGCCAAACTGTTTTTCTCGCGATTACAACATAAATATACCTGAGTGGACACAAGTACAATAAGTTGCGGTACGTTGATGCCGATCGTTAATTGCTCGGGTGCTACAGCATTAATTCATGAGACTTTTGCAAAAATCATTGGCACCGGTGGATCGCCTCAGCTACGCCATCAAATATTTAGATGGATTGTTCAATCAGCGACAGCCGCCTCTGATAATGGCAACCTAAAATATAAAACAACAATTAATTAAAACGCTTCATTGCGCAACGAGATCGACTGTTGATTGTTACCAAAGGAGCTTGAGGCGTGTATTCTTAGGAGGCATTTCCTGATTGAGTGCGTTAAAAGCACAGTAGTCTGACGCCATGCAGTCGGTACAGTACCCTGATGCCGCTGATTTAACTAGGAGCTACAGATAGCAGTTTTGGTTTGTCGACCGTGTTTCGTTTTCCCTCCATATACCGCATAGCTCAAATCGTCTTAGATGCGATCGCAGCGATCGCAGCAGTTCTGCTTGCTTTCAGCATTCGGTTTGAAGGTCAAATCCCCGCCGAATACTGGCCGTTAATTCGCAGCATTCTGATCTTTGGGCTGCCCTGCCGCCTGTTCATCCAGTGGCTTTTTCGAGTTTATCGGCAAATCTGGCGCTTATTTAGCCTACGGGATTTTTGGGCGATCTTCCAAGCTGTGAGCTTTTATTCCTTATTGCTCATTTTTGCAACTCGATTATTACTCCCTAAAGTCGTTAATATTCCGGCTCTGCCCCTTGGCGTCGCTGTCATCGATTGGGGCTTTTGCATAGCCGGTATGACTGGCATCCGGTTTCTCCGCACCTATCAAGTTCGAGTATCGCTGCCGACTTCATCTTTGAGCTCTCAAACCGCTAAACGGATCTTACTCCTCGGAGCGGGTCGGGCTGGGGCACAAATCACCCGCGAAATTCGCCATAATCCTCATCTACAATGGCAAATTGTCGGTTTTTTAGATGACGATACTAGCAAGCTAAAACGCCAAGTTGAGGGCGTGCCCGTGGCAGGTACGGTCAATCAACTGGTCAGCTGGGCACAGCGGTTAGCGGTTGATACCGTATTGATTACGATGCCTTCGGCTCCGAGCGATCGCATTCAACAAATTGTTAACTTGGCCAAGGCAGAGGACATTCCGATCAAAATTTTGCCTCGAGTACAGGAACTGCTGCGCGATCGCACCTTGGCTGGGCAAATCCGAGACATTCGCCTAGAAGACTTGCTCGGTCGCCCTGAAATCTTTCTCGACTTTGACCAGACTTTAGTCCCAGACTTTCCCTCAGCCACCGCTCAAATTCGTGATCGCATCGTGCTGGTAACCGGTGCTGGAGGCACTATTGGCTCTGAACTTTGTCGTCAAATTGCCCGGTTAAACCCCAGGCAGCTGGTACTGGTCGGTCGAGGCGAAAATAGCATTTTTCATATTGACCAGGAATTGCGCCGGACATTTCCAGGGCTCAACCCAATTCCCGTGATCGCCGACATTCGTCATCAGAAACGTATTAGCCAGGTCTTTCATGACTACTATCCCGACGTTGTTTTTCATGCAGCGGCTCACAAACACGTACCGCTGATGGAACAGAACCCTACTGAGGCAATCGAAAACAATACGATCGCCTCAGCTAACCTGGCGACCTTAGCTGAAAAAGTGGGCGTCTCGACCTTTGTACTCATTTCAACTGATAAGGCGGTAGCGCCTAGCAACTTTATGGGGCTCAGCAAGCGATTGGCCGAATTACTGGTGAGTGAGATTGCGCGACAGGGCCAAACTCGCTTTCTGTCTGTCCGCTTCGGTAATGTGCTCGGGAGTCGAGGGAGTGTTGTCCCCATTTTTCATAGTCAGATTTCCAAAGGCGGTCCCATCACCGTGACGGATCCGACCATGACGCGCTACTTTATGACCACCCCCGAAGCAACTCGATTGGTTGTTCAAAGCTTAGCTGTAGGGAGATCGGGGCAAATTCTGGTACTTGACATGGGCAACCCCATGAAAATCTATGACTTGGCCGAACAGCTCATTCGTTTGGAAGGATACGTCCCAGGATGCGACATTGAAATCAAGATTACGGGCATTCGGCCTGGTGAAAAGCTGCATGAATCACTCTACGGCCAAAATGAAACATTAACGGAAACGCCTCATCCGAAAATTTTCAATCTGCTACAACAAATTAATCAACCTTTATCTCCCCAGCAAGTTATATTAGCGACTCAAGATGCGCTGACCGCTGCTAATGATAAAAAGATTTGGCAAAACCTAAGTCACATTCTGAGAAGTTTTCACGCTGAAGCTAGCATCAGCTTACAGTATTTAAAAAAATGCGATCACAATGAGCCCGAATCTTAGGCTTTCATCGTTGGGATGCGTCTTCAGGGATGTACCATCATACAAATCATATTAAAAATTATCGTCATCCCACATGAAAATTTTTTTATGCATTTTTGCAGGACTGCTCTTGGCTTGTCAGTATTACCCGCTGAACTTACCAATATTTTTATTAACTTTGAGCGTGATGCTGTCAGCTTCAGTATCCCCCCTAAAAACACAACTTGAGACGCATCGAAACCAGTTTTTCATCATTCTAGGATTGCTGTTTTTTGTCGTCTTTTTGATGTTGCACAATGCGGACACTCAATTCGGCTTACGTCTATTCAACTCTGACATTTATCCAGTTAGCATACAAGATTATTTGGCTTTTGCTGTTGCATTCTTTTCTGGTTATCTTGCCTTAAGCCATGAATCAAATACCTCAACTAGGTTTATTCAATTTTTTGCCTGCCTATCAGCTCTTTTAATTGCCGTTTCATTCGTGTACCCCCGTCTTCAGAATGGAGAATATCCTGTTTATACCAACCCTAACTGGTCTGGGACACTGATTCTTAGCTTCTTGCTTCTAGTCAACAATTTTTTGTTTCACAACCTTTTCAGAGCTTTCGAATTCAAGGCAACTTCTGGAAAAGCTTACGCTACTATGGGAGGCCTTTTGATTTTCTTTGTCGTTTGGCCTATCAACCTGGTTTTGCTACTAAAAACTGGATCACGATCAGCCACGATAGCTTTTCTACTATTTTTGTCTCTCAGTCTAGTTCGACATTGTTTTTTATTGTTCGGAAAATTCAGACGAAAAATATTTTTCTGGGCTGGTTTTATCCCCGTTTCAATTGCCTCAGTCTTGCTTCTGAAGCCTACTATCATTAATAGTTATTTTTATGAAAAAATCATTGACTTCATGGATGCAAGCAATACTTTTAGAATTGACATTTATTCTTGCTACTTATACCTTTTGCGTGAGAAACCTTTTCTTGGGAATGGGATAGGAAAAACCGCGCAGCTCTGCGCCGATCATTTATTCACTACGTTCGGTGTTGGCAGCAGCCCACCTCATGTAAATGATGCTCATAATTTTTTGCTTCAAATTGCTGCTGATCACGGCATTTTTATGATTTCAGCCGTGATAGTTTTGATATGCCTGAATATCTGGCTTTTTTTTAAGTTCTTTGCATTGATTAGGAATCAAGAAGTGAGTAAGCTAGATGATTTTACTTTCCATATTTATCTGACAGTCTTTGCGATAGGACTGGCTTCTCTATTTCAATCAGCAATTTATCACATCCCATTTCTTGCCATTTGGACAGGGCTCTTAACAGGGATCTCTTCTCAGTACGTAAAAGTTCGTTTACGCTACACATGAAGGGGAGACTATATTTCTGACGCTATCTTTAATCTGCTCATGTGCTGTTGGTCACGATCGCCCCAGCTCTCTGCCTGAACAAACCGGTTGAATTGTGAGATCGCCCGCCAAAAAACCTCAAATCAGCCGCTAGGATGGAATGCAGGTATTCAGATTAAGAGAACATCGTGGCTGTAAAACCAGATTGGCTTCGGGTAAAAGCGCCTCAGTGGGAGCGTGTTGGCACGGTTAAATCGCTGCTGCGCGACCTTGAGTTAAACA
>ERZ1740065.999-NODE-999-length-16423-cov-12.505071_pt1 | contig 16423 bp, 14 predicted proteins | sample MGYA00581738_ERZ1740065 | MGnify/ENA primary metagenome ERZ1740065 (study PRJEB43018, sample SAMN04849749) | marine metagenome | isolation source: floating plastic debris | place: Pacific Ocean | collected 2008-09-01 | study: EMG produced TPA metagenomics...
AATACAGTAATACAGCGATACAGTAATACAGCAATACAGTAATACAGTAATACAGCGATACAGTAATACAGCAATACAGTAATACAGTAATACAGTAATACAGCAATACAGTAATACAGCGATACAGTAGCACAATAGGAGTTTTCATATAGCTGTAAGGTTCTATTTATAGTGTTTATAGCAAGCTGCTGCCAAAAAATTCACTATAGTAATTTGGATTCATCTTCTCTTGTGCTGCTCATCCAACGTCGTTATTATTTCAACCGTCATCAGTTTCCATCACTCAAAATCGTTATAGTTTACAATAAAACACATTTTTTGTACCTGCGCAAGCACCACCTATCGAGTTGATTGTATCGAAACCAAATAACCGCCAGCAACAGCAGCGACGCCAGTATGACAGACTCGCTGCTGCAATAGTTTGCAGCGAGTCTGTCATACTGGTGTCGCTGGCGCAATGCACTGGCTATATGGAATGGAAACCAAGCCTATGATCTGGCATACCTAGGCATGTACTTGCTGATTCTCCTCCAGGAGAAGTCAGTGACAGGTGCTGGATGAGCTATGAAGCAGAAGCTGTAGTCTAGTTTCTCATCCTCGTCATGCAGGTCGCTATTCCTCAGCATCTGGCCTGTGTTATAGAGGAATGGTTCAATAGTCGATAGATCCGATCACTAATGGTAGTATAATTAGTATTCACTTACTTTTCTTGTTCTCGTACCAAACCTTCACCAACCTGTCACACTAAAATATACATCAAATACGCTGTCAATGCAGGCACAACTCTTAGTTTCACTTTCGACTAGTCACACTTTCACATCTACCATTATACAAGTAAGTTAATGAAATCAACATTCACGTAACGATTTATATACAAATGAGGTTTTAAATGATTTTTTGTTTGCGAAGTTTTAGCACCTTTCCAGCAGAAGCAAACAGCAGACCATCTGGAGAGAACTTGAGATGGTAAACTGGTGAAGCGGTATAGCACTTCCAGACAGTTGTCCAGCCGGGCTCATCGTCTTCATCTGGCTCCAAAGTAAAGCCGACGCTGCTTCCACCTCCATCCGACGGTGCATCAACTGGAGTGAACCCCTCGTCCGGTGACAGCCAGAGCTGTATACAACTTCCGCCGGCAAGCAATCGCGTACCCTCCAGGTTCCAGGATATAGCGTTGACGAAGCAGTCACATTGCAGGGAGGCAGTCTGGTACCATTGGTAATCGAGTCTCTGAGAAAAAAGTTGTCACCATCACAAAGGTATGCAGTAGTTCAATGAATACCAATGAAGCCCGGATGTTGTGAGCATACATTAGAGCTTGTATGATGAAGCAAAGGCGTAGGCTCAAACACAAGGACCTGCTGATCGTAGCTAGCGGCAATCTAAAAGTAAGCAAAGTACGTTGTATTATTACAATAAAGTCAGGCTTTACCAATACCCATAGGTTACCTACCTTTCCTGTATCTGAACTGCAATCAACACAGCGCACTTGTATGTTGCCATGTGTTGCACCGGGTATGATCTGCACTCTTTGGAAGTCACTGGCTAGTATGACAATGTCACATCCTGCTGCATAAGCCTGCATCACAACATTATTGATTATGACACGTGCATATAAATATATCCAGTACTCTTATTCATAGGAACATCAGCATTTAGATTCGGGTTGGAGGGTTGCATGTGTACTCACTGTGAAGTAAACCCCTTCAACACTTCCAACACTGTAGCACGAATCTCCCGAGTTTACAGCACCAGTAAGTATTTGGTGGCGATTCATGGTAATAGCAGAGTAATTTTTCAAGCATAAAACAACTAAATCATGTCAGAACGATCGACAAAACAGAGCATCTTATACAAACGAGCAGAGATTGTTGTGTAGCAGGTTAGACATTAGACAACAGCGCCTCTGCTCCATCTTCATCTAAGTCGACCTTCACCTCATAGCAACTCATACAACATCCGCTTTCATTCGCTCTGCCTGTGCGCTGCCGACAATGAAAAGAAGAAATTAACTAGTAAATACATGTCAATGTCACAAAATTGCTGTACATCTATCCTTTATATCCATTTCATTTTGCTGCCTATGGGAATACTGTCATTTCTACCCATCCTATACGAACGTCCAAACACCTCATTGAAGAGTTCGCATCCTTGCCACTACATTACTGGCGTGTGCTAATGTTAATATTCAATGTACGAAGTACTGAGCTCTCTCAGGACCCAGTGCTGTGTGATAGTGGGCATCGCTCAATTTGCCACCTGATAGGGTCCATAGTAATAGGAGGAACGTGAGGGAAGTTCAATGACAGCTGATTTCTAGAGGTATTCCAACAGTTGTAGTGTTCCCGAAATAAACTTGTCGGAGGATTGTTTTGTAATTATACGGGCGGTTATTCGGTACCTATCGTCTATTCTCGGTATAAGTTCACAGATCCTGCGCTACGGTTTTCCAAAATACGTGGCCCAACCGCACCGCGATATTAAAACGGAAGTGTTTCGTAGGACGCTGCCATTGCAGAAGCCGGTGAATGAGATTGCACTTCTGAAGAATAATCTCACACAAGCTCTGGCATCTTGATATGGCTACAAGTTTGGCATTCATTTTATTTTTTATTGCATCCTATAGTGCATTATGTGATGGCGTTAAAGTGGCAGTTGACGGAAATCTGGTCAATAAGGATGTGCAACGAAAAGTCGATTTGTCAACATCTCTTGCAAAAGTGACCAGCGATATCACTCTCGAAAATGGAGGTTCTAAGAACGCTGCAGCTTTCTTGCTGTCAATTGAGCCTTCCATGGCATCATCACTCTCATCTGTGGTTGCATCAATGAAGGCTGGAGATGAGGCTATGGATTTGGTTGTGGAGCCTGTCGCTACTGACAATGCACCTGCTGGAGCTTTGCATTACCAAGTCGTCCTGTCTAAAGCTCTACTGCCAGGTAAGACGACAGTAGTAAGTGTAACAGCCACGTACTCGCATGTGCTGAAGCCATTCCCTGCGGAGATCAAGCAAGCGGAGAAACAGATGGTGAGGTTTACTGGCAATCTACTCTTCTACTCACCATATAAGACCGTTTCTCAGAAAACAGCCGTCCGTCTTGCCTCTGCATCTGTGGAGTCCTACACCAAGACGAAGCCCAACACGAAATCCGAATCCACAATTACCTACGGCCCATTCAACCAAAAGGATGCCTATGCTGAGGAGGAGTTGTATGTCCACTCAGAGAACAATGCACCATTCTTAGCTGTTACTTCCATGGAAAGAGTAATTGAAGTCAGCCACTGGGGCAATATTGCTGTGGAAGAGACCTACGACTTGCGGCATACAGGCGCCAAGCTGAAAGGTCCATTCTCTCGCTACGACTATCAAAGGCAGATGAACCCATTCGGCTCTGTCAAGTCCTTCAAGACTGTGCTGCCCGCGTCTGCAAGAGATGTGTATTACCGTGACGAAATTGGCAATATCTCAACTAGCCATATGAAAGAACTGGATGAAGCTGTGGAATTGGAGTTGAGGCCCAGGTTCCCACTGTTTGGTGGTTGGAAGACGCACTATATGATTGGCTACAATGTGCCTACCTACCAATACCTATGGACCGATGGAGGAAACGAGTACTCGCTCAGGATGCCGTTTGTAGACCATGTGTTCGACAATCAGGTCGTTGATGACATCACTGTCAAGATCATCCTTCCAGAAGGCTCTAAAGTGAGACTTACTTTCTCTGCTTATCTTACACAAATGTGTACCTGACCCCGTCCTCTATACAGTTTTTGTGTCTGTGTTCTCAAGGTTGGAGACATCAGTCTACCTTACGACGTGTCACGAGGAAGTGATGAGCTACTCGCTACTTACCTCGACACCATCGGACGACCGGTCATCGTGCTGCGAAAAACCAACCTGGTAGACGACCACATCAAAGACTTCAAACTCAGGTTCGCGCTGAACACTCAATCCAATCACCATTACACTTTTCATGTGAGAATTAAGTTTATAACACAGCGAGGTGTGAGTAAGATTGGTGACAGAGCTGGTTACATAGGGTTTTTATTGTTGTGTCTTGACACCTACATACATATGTTGTTTCGGAAATGTTTGTGAGAGTTCTTCCTAAAAGACTGAGACGAGTTTGTGCTAGTTGCAGTAGTTTTGATTTGATTAGAAATAGATGATTCAGCTGTGTATTTTTAAAAATGGCTTTCGACTTTGCACCATTTCTATTGTAGCTATTCATTCAGCAAGGTAACACTGCTGAGGGAGCCGTTCCTGGTTGTCAGCTTCTTCTATGTCATCTTTGTGGTGGTCATAATCTATGTACGCCTGGACTTCTCAATCTCACGTGATGTGGCTGCCGAGGCCAAGCTGAAGGCTGCTGGCCACGTGGAGAATGCACAGGCTCTGCTGGACAGTAGAACCGCTCTCTACCAGTCTTACAATGATGCCACCAACAAGTATAAGGTAGCCTATCACCTACCTCTGTCTGCTGCACACACCTAATCCGGGTGGATTGAGAGACCGGGCTGACATCTATCCTGATATATATGAGCAGGCGAACAAGGACCTGTCTGCCTTCCAAGCGCAGAGGAAGAAGATTGAGGCTGACCACAAGAAACTGACTGACGAACTGGCCTCACTACAGGCCAATCTGAAGGCAGAGGGCGCTGACATCGCTGCAGAGAAGATCGGCGAGATTCAGGTATACTGCGGCTCTTGTTAGTAATGATATGATGTAGTGTTGGATAGCAGTCACTGTTTCAAGGTGTTTACCGCCGTCATTCGTCAGATGAAGATAAGATCCGATCCGCTCAGAGATCCTAATTTATGTTTGCTATCTTCTCAATCCCCACTCAATGTTTGACCTTGTTTGTTTCCAGAAGTTGGACGCCACGTATAAGGAACTGGTAGGAACCAGTGCCCAGCTCGCTGAGAGGCTGGTAGCCGCTAAACTCAACAAAGATGCCTACCTGCGTCAGGAGGAGGAGGCTTCTTGCAAGAGGTCCGAGATTGTTACCAAAATTGAGGTGTTGTCTAATCAGCTCCTGTAGTCTGCTGCACGCATTCCTCATTGTGACTTTGAGTCGCATAGCTTCTGCACATAGGGGCCTAGTAGTACTTGTATGCTTTTACATAATTTCTGCTTTTGTTACTTCTGTATAATTTAAATTGACTAAATGATATCTGCAGTACTTTCCTGTGAGGCCATTCGGTACAACATGATGTAACAAAGCTCTTCAATCCTTGTACTATGGCTTATGTTATTGTAATCAAAGGTAATAAACAATCTTTACTTGGACAACAGTAGTTGGAAATCTTACAGCTCCAATGGGGATAAATAATACTGCAAAACCGGATTTTATAGCGACAGAAACGTTAAAAATCCTCAAGTCAAAATGATAGCAATTCTCTATGAGAAGACAACTCCTATAATGGAGATAAATTTGTTTTCTGTAGCCAGTCCGATGTTATCAACAATTTTCTGTCAGTATGCAATCGGTTCTACAGTACCGCAACTGGAGTTATCTACTCATGTTAGTTAGTGAGTCGCTATGGGAGGAGACTGTTACTTTAGTGACAGGAGCCGTGTAGTCTGGGTCAGTTCTAGTCCTGATACTTGTTCTGATAGAATCAGTTACCAGGCTGCCAGCTCGGGCCGGAGAGAAGTCATGGCCCTGCTGCATGCCCACGCTGGACAAGCCGGAAATACCTCTCTCCTTCAGTATGGAAGCCAGCCCCAGTGAGAGGCTAAAAGTGCTTGTAGCGCTGGCAAGTTTCAATGCTTTCGGCCTAAAAAAATAAAAATATGTAGTAAATCTGCCACAAAGAAGGAAGTGGGAAGAGGGAAGGTAATAAACTGACGATGATTAGTGAACTCACCATGCTGATAGAGATGAGCTTTGCGATGCAGCAACAACAAGGAAACTCAAGCACACTGCATGCGGGAGAGGAAATCATATATTAGTGATGGAGATAGAACACATGAAGAGAAGGACACAACATCCGGCGGGATAGATGATAAGTGAACTACAGCATTCTTTATTTTAGATAAATTTTTGAATAGTAGTACAACAATGCGCCACAATATTGAGTTGGTACAAAAATAGCCTACGAAGCATACAAAATAGAAACTAAACATAATAAAAGCCTTCAGTAGGTCATGCTAAACATAGGTTCTGATAAAACAAGTTCGGCACCATATAGTGGTAGTGAAATCGAATAGGTGACATCACCATGGACTCTGCCACCGACCATACACATTGCTTGCGCTGCTAGCACTGCCGTTCTTAGTGGTACCCAGGATATGGTCAGAGACCATTGAGGTGAGGCCAGACTGAGTCGTGAGTGTAGGCGCCCCGCCTCCGTTAAAATATTGGAACACATTCGACATGAGATTAAACGGCTTCCCAGCGAGATTGGTCAACGGTGGTTTAACATATTGTGTAGGCGGAAAAACAGAGTTCACGGTGGATGTCTTATCCCCTTTCGCTCTCACATCCACGCTAGCAGTGGGTTTACATCCAGGAGCAGACAACTCTTCATATTTCGATGTTGGTGTGTCAGACTTTGTGACATTAGAGGAAGGCACGGCAGACATTAGACTGCTGTCAAACAGTCCGCCGAGACCGGGGGCGGCGGCTGGCGAGCCCAACCTTGATACGATACTGTACCTAGAACTCGAGCTACTCGTCGTCATGGTTGATGTGGGAGCGGTGGCGGTGGACTGCATCGTAAACGTCATAAACGATGGGTGCAGCACTCGAGCGTCAGTGACGGTGTTCGTAGAGATGGTGCTGTCAAACCGCCTCATAGGCGCTACTGCAGCAAAAGAACCAGAAAGCATGTGTCACACAGAAATCATGGTCACTTGGTGTAATGAATAAAGAATACTGTAGCGGATTCAGAGATGGAAGCAGCATGAGAGCAGTAAAGTTTAGACAATATCTCAGTTTACCTTCCTCCTCCACGTCGAGCAGGCTGTACGTAGTCGAGTTGAACTCATTAAGCGGCTGCTCATGTTTGATCTGTACGCCATCGCGCTCCTCAAATATGCCGGCGAGGTTGGGTGTGGCGAGACGCTGCCACTGGTGCAGCGTTGCCGAGCCTTCCATAGGCTTGACAATCTGTAGCTTCTCAGGCATTCGAAAACCGAAACTGGAGGCGGAGCCATAGCCTGAGAGTTCAGACTCGGGGCTCGGACTGCGGACGGTGGGGGTGTTATTGTCACTCCATTCCCTGTGTAATAACAGCAATCAGTGTTCACAATGTGGGGATACAACATGACTTCTAAGAGGCTAAACCTTCACCGCGACGAAAACAGTTGGTTGTTTCTACGTTGGAATGTTTCATACATAGATCATTGCAATTTGGCCCTTGACAACATAGCCCAAAGGCCATCTGGATTCTACAAGAAGTTCCAGTCTATCTCGATATCATTCTTACCCGCTATATGATCTCTCAACAACTAGATTTCATTTGTTTTAAAAAAAACATTTTTTAAAGAAAATGAAAGGAGCTCATCTTCCTATACTGTTGCCCTTGTACATCATTCAAGTTTTTGTTTGCGTGGGGTAATTCAGCTCAACTGTCGATTCCTGTCGAGCTCCATCGTAAACGCTCCATGAATATCTAGGTAGGGCTGTAGAAAGTAAGCGGACTCACATTTCAGAACTTTTCTCATGGGAAGCCAACTCCCAATCCAGCGATTGCTCGCTGGCGGCAGTCGCTTGTTCCGTATATTCAGCCTCCGTGCGCTCGTTCTGGCGCCGCAGTGACAGCCGCCTCAATGCTTTATCCAGATCTTTGGAGCCAGGAATTCCGGGCCGTCCCAGATTCTTCCTGTAGCACAATGACAAGTGCAGTTGAGTTGTCGGTGAACACAGCAGAGAACACATTTGAGGGCTGGCTGACAGACCTGTGTCGCTCGATCTCGTCGTAGAATGAAGAGGCGCCAGTGACTGGACCCCTGCTGCTCTGTACCGACTGTGTACTGCTGGTAAGACAAGCCATTGGCGCCAAGGGCGCTGCCTTCGTTGCTCCTGAACCTGGGATGGGCGTGGATAGTAACGGGTTCTTCCCAGACCTGCTGTACGGCCGACCAGAGTTGCTGCTCATGGAAGAGTTGAGGCTAGGGGGTCTGCTGGACAGTTTACGCACGTATTGAGCCGTCTCCATCGCTCGCGTATTACTGCGCCTATGACAGATGGAATGCGGAGTCAGCTACCTGAGCAGTGGGCAGTATCGAGATAAATGATCTACTTCATCATAAATAACAATCCTGCTGCAGTACTGCAACTTCTGATACTGTCTGCTACCACCAAGTGTATCTGATAGTACATCACAGTACGTCGCGCTTACAGTTGATACTTACCTCTTGGCATCTTTGTCGACGCTGTTGAGGGAGTCTAACTCGGCGGCGAGTGAGTCAGGCGGTAGCAAGTATGGCGGAGTAGAATAGTAACGATTCGTCGCCACCTTAGGACTGGACTTCATCTGCAGCTGATTGACCTCATGCTTTGTACAGTCGAGGAGATCCTTACATTCCTTGTACTTCTCCCGCAGTTCGAACAGCTGTAACCAGCAATGACCACTGGCTATTCACTCGGCCTCCCAACAGACCTTGACATACTACTCAGACGTTGGGACTAGGTTTACATAGTCGAACACAGTGATCTGTGTGTTGCGGTACAAATACTGCTGTGCATTGCGAAATCATAAGTACGGAGTGTGTTGGTGCTATCAATTTAGGCCTAGGAAGATTTGCCATTTTTGAATGGAAAATCCTCAATCTTTTTTAGTTCCTTTCACACTTTTTCCATCCTTCATTTCGAGAAAAAATGCCTTCGCGTCAAATTTGCAACATCACTGTAATATCACTAGGTCTGAAAAAATTGATCCTATTTAACCACATTATAGTTCATCATACAGAGTATCTGGTGACAGTCTGAATTCCCAAGTCTAGCCTGTTTGCTGACCAGCAATTCAATACAATTTGACTCTTCAATGCATCATAAGAGCCATCAATATCGACATATGTACAGACGTATATACAGATATTAAACTTCACTCAAACCTCATAGATTTTGTAGAAGGTATTGGATAGAAACACGACTGGAATACAGCTGCCTAACAAAGCTGCTATTATGATGCAATTATTTCAGCTGACTGAACTCCTTCTTGTGGTTGCAGTGTTGACCATTGGATATTAAATCCATTCAAAACAATCACCAAATACTCAGGTGCAACTAAACCTCCGAATTACAATAAAGTTATCAAGTAGCTTTCCTACTGCGCCACAAGACCCGCTCTCAGACAGTTCTCGTGGAGTGTGATGACATATCTCCAAATACAGATGGCAGCGGCTGTTGTACCTCGGATGTGAGCTCCTTCTGCACTTCACCGGAAACTTTAAGCGTCTCTTTCATGTCCAGGTTCTCGATAGTGAGCTCTTTGAGCTTCTGCTGCCCGCTGACCAGCTGCTGGATGACGCTGGAACACTCCTCTTGGCACTTGATCAACTCCACGCCTTTGGCGTCCGCTTCTGCCTGCAACTCCCGCAGACGTTTCTGAGCATCGTCTGCAATCAACAATAGCCAATGAGAGTAAGACCAACGAGCGGCAGACGCCTGCGACAGACGCAGGCGAGCGGCAGACGCCTGCGAGTGGCAGACGCGGGTGAGTGGCAGACGCCGGCGAGTGGCAGACGCCTGCGAGGTGAGTAGGGGATGATGACTGACTCAGCTGCTGTATGCAGTCACTAGTGAGCCTCTTCTCATGTTGCTCCAGTTGCTGCGTCTGCTCATGTAGATTTGACAGTTCAGATCTCAGCAGAGAGTTCTCCTCCTCCAATGTGGACAGCTTCTTCTGCACAACTTCTATGTACTTTGAATTTGTCGTCTCATTGCTACAACGTTATGATTTCTGATCTGACAGAAAAATCAAGTCTGAAATTCACAGCTGCATAGGTTAGGAATGGCAGCAGTCCAAGTGTGACGTCTGATGTCTGACTACATGACATCTGACTGCATGATGCCTGACTGTGTGACATCTGACTGCGTGACATCTGAATGCGTGACATCTGACTGTATGATGCCTGACTGTGTGACATGCAACTGTGTGACGCGTGAATGTGTGACATATGACCGACCTGGGCGACGTCTGCCGACTGTCTACTTGATCTTCATTGGTCAACAGTTTGAGCAGCTGCTCCTTCTGAGACAGATCATACTTGAGCTGTTCCGTCTACACCATAGAGAGACCGCCATAGATATAAACTCCAGCAGCAGCAGTAACACGACTTAGGATGCAGTGGGATCACTGACTAACCTGCTCTTGGTAGGCCTGTAACTCTAGCTCGAGTTTCTCACATTTACTGGCAAACTGACGATTCTGCTCGAGCAATGATTGTCCAATGCGAGCAGCTAGCTCCAAGTCCCTCTCTTTCTACAAACGAAGTCATTTTCTTCCTACCCATCATCATAACGCAGAAGATAGAATCATCACAAACTCCCTCAACACTTACTTTCTCCCAGATGGACATGGTAGCATATTGAAAACACTTGTTTGTTACAACGCAAGTGAAAGCTCAATGAGTGGCCGACGCCAAACGAAATAATTGGGCCAATTGTTCGAGATCAATCAATCACGAAGGCACTGTACTCTATTGATATCATTGAGTAGGAACGCTGGACAGGACAATATCGGCTCGTGAACAAGGAACGACAAGCCTAGCGTGTCAGACAGACAATAGTAAGTCCTACCTCTTCTAGGAGCTGAGTGACCGCCTCTATGTCATCATATACTTTCGTCATTTGACTGATACGCTCCCGGCAGATAACTAGAAACAAAATATACACAGTATGAGATCAGAGTGAGTCAGCGAAGCGTAGGGTTAGAGAATCGCAAATCATTAGATTAGTAGCTGGGAAGTCAGTAATAATAAGTATAGCGTTTCATCGATCCTTTGTGGATTAACCAGAAGTGTGAGTTATTCATCGGCGGAGACCGTTCAAACAAAGTTATGGAGTGTAAACAGTAAAAAGACAGACCAAACAAAGATGGTGAGAAGGCTCAAGCATAGGTGCAAAAATAGAGCTGCACCACCTCAGACTCAAAATCAAAGGGCTCACTGGCTGATGGGTGGACATCCATCACGCGTAGCAGCGTATGCCTAGCAAACGCGTGACTAGAAACATCATGCATGGTAGTAGTAACTGAGCAGTTACTCTTGACAAAGGTGATTTCACACGGTAGAGTGACAGTATAGAACTTACGGAAATACTTGAGAACTTCTGATATCTGAGCGTTAGACAATGGTAAATCTTGGGCAGCAACTAATGGCGGTTGTTTAATACCCCAGTCTTCGTGACTGTAGTTAGTGAAGTCTGTCACAGTGTCAGCTCTCAGTTTGTACTGCGGCAACGATTCACTGACAAGTGACACCAGCTCAATTTCAGGCAAATCTTCACCGATGCACACATCTACAGCAATGATGAGAACGTATCAATCATCGGTTACATATAACGAAGTATAGCAGGAAAAGAGACACAAGTAAGACATGTATGCCGTTAGATGTTAGACGCAGTTTCCGGCAAATAATTAAAGGAAGCTGGTTTACATGAATTATATCAGTTCAATTTCTCTTATAAGTCCATACACCTACAGCATACGAACTATACCTCATGCCCATCTATTCATCCATAGACTTGTTTTATTGATGCCTACTAGTTAGGTTTATTCGTTCAGGAAAATCCTGAAAGTCAGGCGCTTAGTTATATTTTTATACAATACCTGTCAATGTGCAAGCATCCTGAACATCTACCATGAACTCTCAGTGCGATATCCACAGAGCAAAACATCCACAGCCAGTCAGTGATAACTAAAAACGATCATATTTACAATGTACAATTTTCTGTGAGAATAGAGAAATAGAAATGGACTCCTGAAATAGATGGTAAAGGGTACTCACTGGTCCAATCAGTATAAAACTTTCAAACACATATCAAATGCTCAAAACCATTCACCATCTCATATGAATGATAGTTGACCGTAAGTTCGTTGGGTGGCAAGAACTAGAGACAAATTTTAGTATTTCGGATTTCCACAATAATTGCTCAGAACTAGTAGCCTTTGAACTCAGGCTCAGCGGATATTTACGATGGCCTATCTAATTTTAGTCTTGATAGTTCCGATTCCATAAAACTCAGGCTAATTTTACGTAAAGCGGCCATGTTGATGACCCAGTCTCGTTGGAAAGTGCAAAGTTCACGGCGCTCTTTTCTTTAGGCTCTCATCCAGGCACTCAGAACTATCAGCTGATAGCGTACTACTGTCACACTGCCAGACCAAGCCTAATATCATGGTAAGGTTGTTTTGCCGCTCAATTTTGGACAACTTCATCTCTTCTCATGCAACCAACTATTCACTAGCATTGTAGGGCGTAAATGTGACTCATGTGTGATCTGGTTTTTCCATTCTACTTTCGTGTAAGATTATCACTGTCTCGCACTACTACCGGACGTTCCTTTCACAGCTTACTAAAAGTGGTTAGCTCAACAACATGCAAAGGCCGAAGTCAGAGCGAGATCAGATCCCGTCGTGTTCAACTCGAGGACAGCTGATGAGTTCACTACCATTCATATCTCCCTGTTCATCAGCGCAAAATAGCGATAGTGCGTATACCTAGAATTGCTTATTCCCACGTGTTCAATCGTACGTGCGTTTGATGTAGTCTGCTACTAACCCTGTACTTAGATGATGAAGACGACAGTGACGCCAGATCCACAGTGAGCTATAAGGAACGACGGCGTGAAGCACATACATTCGCTGAACAGAAGAGACGCGATGCCATAAAAAAGGGTTACGAAGACCTTCAGAAGATTGTACCATCCTGTAATCAGCCTGACGCACTTGGCTCAACGAAATTGAGCAAAGCTACTATTCTCCAGAAATGTTAGACAAGTGGCCCATCTTATTTCTTACTTACATTTATAAGCTTTATCACACCTTCATTTTCTCATGTAGCCATAGACTATGTCCATTACCTCGTCCACCACAAGAAGAAAAAGGAGGAGGAGCTAGACCGACTCCGCAAAGAGGTCATGGCTCTGAAAATCATGAAAGCGTAAGGTTTCCTAGTCGCCGTATATAACCAATTCTCGTACTCTTCATATCCGTGCCAATTGAAATGAGCAGAATTGTTATTGAAGCCTGTCCAGATTTACTTCACTGCCACCACGCGCTACTCTATCAAAATACAACTGTTGGTCTTCTATTTCCTTAGCAAATTAGATATGGCACTTTTTTGGTTATAGTAGAAACAAATTGCGTTAGCTGAGCAGGACTTTGATGCGTTGTAGGAACTATGAGCATATCGTTAAGACTCACCAGAGTTCGCCCACCTCAGTGGAAAACCAGCTGCCTGACGAACTAAAGTTCAGGCTGGTAAGTAAACCGGTATCCTGCTGTACTGGTCCGGTTAGTTTGAATTCTACTCATAGGTTACACTGATGTGTGCTATGGTGGATTTTTAGTTCCAGCAGATCATGGACAACTTGTTCCATTCGTTCAGCCGGTCGATATCGGTGGGAAACTTTGCCGAGCTGTCAGCCCGTACATTCAGCTGGCTGGAAGAATTCTGTAAGCCGCAGGTAAGAATTCCTGCTAGTACGAACAGCAGTGCTCCAGCCGGGTGGTGGCACTCCAGCGGCACTCCACGCATCTCTGTTCTACCAGAGACTCTATACTGGCACCACCTCACCTCATCGCCACCTCTCAGCCAGATGAGAAATCCTTCAATAATGTGGTCAAACAATAACAGTTTCTGTTTACACTAAAAGCTTTCCATGAGAACAAAATATTGTGGCTGATCTCTGATATCGCTATAGTGACCACTGGGAGTGATCCAACGTCTTCTGTCCATGGTGACAGCAGCTCTATCAACCTTACCACTGCTTTCTTGATTTTGCAGGTACTAAGGGAGATAGCCATAACAGCCCTGCATCAGTCCATGCACCAGTTCAGACGTTGATCGGACCCTGCATTGATTCCTAGCATGAGTACCTTCCTCACAACTGATAAAGTAACAAGGCTACAAAGATTTTAATTCATAAGACATATTTTGTAAACTCTTATGCACAACATTGGATGCAAGCACAAAGTGGTGTGACTGGCGATGATTTACTACTACTGGGTAATGCCATTTCTTTGATACAATAATATTTTTGTACAAGAGATGAGCTCTAGTTATTACTGGGAGGGAGTTTTTGGAGTTGTGTCACCCTTGTACATGCCCGCTTCGTAGGCTATGACACTGGCGTGGTCCAATTTACCGGGCATTGTCTTCAACGTCTTCCTGATTGTCTCCTCTATTTTCTTGCGCTGTTTGGCTTTGTACTGACGATTGTAGAGCTGAGGGTTCTCGATGACCAGGCGCTTCGACTTAGTCAGTTTAGTCACATGATCTGTTAGCGCAGTGCACAGATCTTCTGCCGAGATGTCGCGCTCTATTTCCAGCTCGTATTCATGGATCACCAGCTCCATGCCTTTCATCAGGAACTGATGCCGCTCTTGCGGCAGCATCTCCGCCTTCTCATCAACGCTTCCTAACAACGAGTCTTTCTTTCCTGGCACCGCGACCTTGGTCACGACAGGGTCAAAGTTGTCGCTGATACCGTCAGTTGTCAGGAACACGATGTCACCTGGCTCGCAGGTGGTAACCGAGAAGGTCAGGTTTACGAGGTACGGCTGACTGCCGTTTACAGGACCTAGCGCCCCACCGGCGTCTCTCATGTCTCTCTCCTCCATGATGTCATGGGAACCTATGCTGAGTTCTTTCATTCCGTAACGTCTGCTGAACACATATGCGAGACTGTCTCCGACGTTCACACAGCACACCGCGTACATCCTGCTGTGTATTATAGGTAATACGATAGTCACATTTAGAGTTGTCAGCCCTCCGTTATGGCGTATGATGGATTGATGAGCATGATCGAATGCCTCTCTCATCAACAGCAGAGCGTCCTAGGATTGGAAGGAGAGGATTACTTGTTTTCATGAGAATATAGCGGGTCAGCGATAGAGAAACCGGTAAGCGCTGCTTGTCTTATAAAATCCAATATTGGTTTTACTATGGGTGCAATTTAGGTGTCACTCAACTCTGAAATTTACTAGATCACTGGAGTCAACTGAGGACATTCATTGATCAATGCCAAGTCTCCAGTCAACAGTCCAACTACCGTGCCACTTTATCTGATTACCAATATTGGTGCATGCATACCAGAGTGGTGTTGATCGGGCTTTGCTTGACGAATATGGAGTGATGGATAAAGTGGGCGGCCTCTCTTACAGCGCATCTGGCCGCGAGACGCGACTTCTCTCCCCAGTTCACCCCATCCGCTATCACGAGCAGCGAGCTGTTCCTGTGGGCCACATAGGCGTAGCAATCCGCAATCGGATCACCTTAAAAAAACAAAAACAAAGCTAGTTGTCGTAGCGACCAGTCACACCACCAGCCAATTATTCCACACCTCAACGTTTAATACGAATTCATGAATGCAATGCCTAGGGGAAATGGTAAGAGTCAACAGACAGTTTGGTAACAAAGATATGAGTGAGTCATGATTATTGGTCAACAATATTATTCATCAGGCCAACTCAAAGAGTAGAAGTCAACGAGAGCCGTAGCAGCTGGTAGCCCAACTCCCTGGGGTTCTACAGCTAGCCGCTAGCACCTCCGTACCAGCTGATACGATGACTTCATGCAGTTTTTATACCTGCGAGTCATGCACTCATCGACTAACTGCCAGCTCTCCAGTACCTCAAGTACAGAGGAGGCCCAGTGAGCGTAGCCTTAGGGCTATTACATAGCTACTATCTAATCTCATGTATGATAGCCGAAAACTCTCAGTACAAAACAAGCCCTAGACCTTCGCTGCTGCAGCAGCAGATGACCCGGCCTCGAGACAGACGCAGAGAGAGCTGCAGACGGCTGCTGCTGCAGCAGCGATACCATCACATTCTACTCATTCGGTGCTGGTGAGTCAGCCTCGGCTAATGATGATGATCTTACCTGACATTTTACCAGTGATGGGATTCTGGTCGTAGAGAGAGAGTGAGGCTCCATATGCCTTTCTATTGGTGCTGCCCCATTGGATCTGTGATTGCTCCACCTTCACACCTGAGAAACATTGTATCAGAGATCTCTGACTGTATGGTAACAGTAATGAAATGGAGAGGGAGGTCAACAGGCTAGAAAATAGCGGAGAAAGCATGAGAAGAAAGGTATAGAGAGGGAAGGAGATGGGGAGAGGAAGACAAGAGGGAGAGATGAGGAGAGAAAGAGGGAGGAAGAAAGAGGGAGGGAGGAAGAAAGAGGAGAGGGAGGAAGAGAGAGAGAGAGAGAGAGAGAGAGAGAGAGAGAGAGAGAGAGA